>Ga0209639_1000178_pt1 | contig 99124 bp, 88 predicted proteins | sample EPASupsiteHSE605_FD_187268 | JGI IMG/M metagenome (GOLD analysis project Ga0209639, IMG submission 187268) | Bioremediated contaminated groundwater from EPA Superfund site, New Mexico - Sample HSE6-05 (SPAdes) (version 2) | ecosystem: Environmental > Aquatic > Deep subsurface > Groundwater >...
CATCCGAGCAGGACTGGAGTTTGCAGGTTATAAAGTACCGGTAATATGTTCTACAGGTGAAGATGCTGTTCAGCAAGCCGGAAGACTAGAACCTGATTTAGTTCTAATGGATATTAAATTAGAGGGTGAAATGGATGGTATTGAGGCCGCTGCGGAGATCAGAAAATCACATGATATACCAGTAATTTATCTAACTGCTTATTCTGATGAGAAGACCGTGGAAAGAGCTAAATTAACAGAACCTTCGGGTTTTTTGGTTAAAGGGCAGGGACTTTTAAGTAAACCCTTCGATGAGAATGAACTACATGCTGCCATAGAAATTACGTTGTACCGGCATCAGATGGAAAAAGAACATGATCAGATCGCATCGGCAATGTTAATGAAAACCAGTGAAGCAGTGATAGCCACCAATTCCACCGGCCAGATAAGATTCATCAATAACTTGGCTGAGGAAATTACTGGTTGGAGAAAAGATGATGCTCTGGGTAAGGATCTCCAAGAAGTTTTCCTGCCTATCTCTGAAATAAATGAGGAATCATCCCTGGAAGATGCTCTGGCCACAGGGGAGGCACCGGAAATAACTTCCCTTAGTGGGGCCCGTTTCCGTATTAAGGGTACTGTAACTCCTATTAAAGATTACAAACACCAAATAAACGGCATGGTGGTGTCCTTTCAACTTCAAAATGATTGATGGGTAAGGTTTCTTTGAAAAACAGGTCATGTAATATGGGGTATTTAGATTAGGGGAGGCATGAAATGGCCAATGTAAACATCCTGATAGTGGAAGACGAGCGAATTACTGCTGAAGATATAAAAAAAGCTTTAAATAGTGTGGGTTTTAACGTTCCAGCCATTGTAACCTCTGGTGAGGAAGCCATTAAAGCATGTGAGGAGTTAAAACCTGATCTGGTGCTCATGGACATCAAACTGGAAGGGGAAATGGATGGTATTCAGGCTGCAGAAAAGATCCGATCCAAACTGGGAATTCCCATCATTTACTTAACTGCTTATTCAGATGAAAAAATAGTTCAAAGGGCTAAAATAACTGAACCTTCTGGATTTATTCTCAAACAACCCTACGGATTTTTGCGCAAACCATTTGAAGAAAGTGAACTCAATACTGCCATTGAAATAACTCTATATCGGGATCGACTGGAAAAAAGGCTTCGAAAACATGATAAATGGTTGGGGGCAACATTGAGAAGCATCAGTGATGGGGTAATTGCCACCGATCCTCAGGGCCAAGTTAAATTCATGAATTCAATGGCTGAAGAATTAACTGGCTGGTTAGAGGAAGATGCCCTTGGTCACGATGTGCGGGACATATTCAAACCCATGGATTACAAATTCCCTCAAGAAGAGGATGTTTCTGTGGATGAGTCACGTTTCAAGAAAGCTATTCTCCCGGCTAAGGATGGAAGTAGATTAACAGTTGATGGTAGCGTTACTTTCATTAAAGATTTTGACGGAAATGTAGACGGTCTTGTGGTTATTTTCCGCGCAATTGACTAATAATCATCTAAAATGAATAAATCGATTTCATGTTTAATAGTTTGGGTAAATATTTAATAATCACCCCAATTTTTATCCTTTATACTATTTTTAATTATTAATTGATTAAATTTGGGCTATTATTTGATTAATTCATCTTTTGGAGGTATCCATAAATTTTTTATTTCCACCATCCCGTGGTTATTTAGTTGAAGTTCGATCACCCAGTAAAACTGTCAGGGAACTAAAAAATGTTCTAAGTGTGGAATCTATTCCAAAAAAATACCGGATTTTAAGGGATATTTAACTTTTAAAACATTTTAAGCATTGTTATTTCCCCAAAAGGCTGCGTCACAAAATATATATAATATTAATAACACTTTTAGACCATAGTATATCAATGGAGGTTAAGCGAATGTCAGAGGAAAATGTGGTGTACATTGGAAACAAACCGGTAATGAACTATGTATTAGCTGTAGTAACACAGATGAACGGCGGCACTTCTGAAGTAATACTCAAAGCCAGAGGAAGAGCCATATCAAGAGCAGTGGATGTAGCAGAGATAGTCAGAAACAGATTCATAACTGATGTGGGTATTGGTAGAATTGATATATGCACAGAAGAAATTATGAATAACGAGGGAACCTCAACCAACGTTTCGGCCATTGAGATACAGCTTGCAAAGGATTTCAGTAAATAGTTTAATCCTCCTGTTTTCCTTTTTATATATTTTTTTAATAAAATTTAAAGACTTTTGAACTTTTTTTGGAAAATAAAGAAATATTAATTCATATTTGGTTTAGTAAATCCCTAATTTTATCTATTATTGTTCATTTAAGATCATTTTATCATGGCACAATAATTTTTGATTAATGGCTTTAAAAAAGCTTTAGAATGAAAATTTTTCAAAAAAAGGAATAAAGTGAAGAAGAGAAAATCTTCTTTGTTTTGCAGGAATACCTTCAAGATTAATTTCACTCTTTTTCGTTTTTCCTTCGGTTCCGCACAGTTCTACCAACCAATAATAGGGCGATTAGGATTACAATAGCCCCACCAATGTAGTAGATGTATATGGACATTGGGGCGGTTTTTTTGTCGTTGTTGAGGGCGTATAGTGATCCATCATCTGCTCCAATATATATCATATTCCCGTAAGTTGCTGGGGAAGATTCTATAGGTTGGTTAAGTATACTATAGCCAGGGTTATAGGTCCATTCCTCGTTACCATTGTACTTGTTCACAATGTATACTGAACCTCCATTGGACCCGAATACTATTTTGTTGTCCATAAGGGCGGCGGTGGTTTTCACAGCTCCACTGGCGGTGTAATTCCATTTTTCAATACCATTCCGGGTGTCTAAACACATCATTTTCCCGTTATCAGCTCCCACAAATAGGCTGTTATCATTGGGGTCGATGGTTGGTGAGGATACTACTGGTTTTCCCATATCGTAGTTCCATTCGAGTGTTCCCTTTTCGATATTAATGGCATATACTTTCCCATCGTTTGATCCAACGTAAGTTATATTGTTCATTACAGCTGGAGATGATTGTACCTTATCGCCAGTTGTGTATTCCCAACTCTTATTGCCAGTGTTGATATTTAAGGCGTATACTTTCCCATCATCAGATCCAATAATTAATTTATCTCCGGATATAACTGGGGATGATTTAACAGCATTACCTGTGTTATATTCCCATTTTTTGGTCCCGTTTGATGTATATATTGCATATATTCTTCCATCATCTGAACCAACATAGGCTATGTCGTTTTGCACTAATGGTGATGATGCTATGGAGTTACCAGTTTTGTATTTCCATTTTACATTCCCGTTTTTAATATCATGGGCGTAAAGGTATCCGTCAGTTGATCCTATATACAAATAGTCTCCAGATATTGAAGGAGAAGATATTACAGCACCTTCAGTCTTATAATCCCATAATTTAGTACCGTCTTCAAGGTTAACTGCATATACATGGTTATCTTGAGAACCAAAATATGCTACTTTGTTAACTATGGCTGGGGATGATTTTATAGCACCTTGGGTGCTGAAATACCAGACAGTAGGTGTGAAATCAGCGGCCTGGTCCATGTAACCGGTGTGTTGGGCGTTTTCATGGAACATATTCCAATCAGCCCCTGCAACGGCAGCGGGTGATGCCAAGAGGCAGGTTATCATAAATCCCAATAACATTTGTTTTCTTCCCATATTCATTATATCACCTAATCTTATGCATTCTCTAAATAAACTTTAAATCTCCTAAATGTCTCTGTTAAATCGGGTTACGCCCATTGCAAAGAACAGTAACGTGAAACCCAGAAGAACAACTATTTCAATCCACACATCTCCGATTCCAGCTCCTTTTAGCATAACTCCCCGTAATGCGTTGTTTGCATAGGTTAAAGGCGCTAAGTATGCAATTTTTTGGAATATCCAGGGCATGGTTTCCAGAGGATAGAATACTCCCGATATGAACATCATGGGCATGCTGAAAGGCATTACCATCTGGACGTAATCTTCCTGGGTGCTGACTCTGGCAGAAACCATTATGCCGAAACCGACAAAGCACAGGGCTGTAAGTATCAGTAGGAGTATGGTAAGTAACATACTGCCGGCTATAGTGATGTTAAATAGCACTATGGCCGCACCTATCAACACCAGGGCAGTTGAAGTTTGAATAACCAGTCTGGAGATGATTTTACCCCCAACCACAGTAGCCACACTGGTGGGTGTCATGAAAAGTCTGGCCAGTTCTCCTCGTTCTCTTTCCCCGGCTAGGGATTCTCCCATACTCATCATTGCCCCCATCATAACTGTCATGGCCAGGATTGCGGGTACCAGGAAGTCAATGTATTTGATGTCTCCGTAGATCTTGTTGACCTGGAAGTTGATGGAGTTCATGATATTCTGGAAGTTGATGGAGGAGAATGATGAAGTGGGCTGAACGCTCTGGGACTGTACTTGAATGGATGATGACTGGGTGGACTGGCTTTGCAGTGCCTCCAGTTTTTGCATTCCAATTTGGGCAGATATCTGGCTGAATAAGGCTTGGGTTATTGGGACCAATGTTTGGGTAGCCATTTGATCTGATGAATCAACATAGATTACCACCGACTTGGAATTGCTGCTATTGAGATTTTCATAATCCGGTGGCAGTAAAATGGCTGCCTTTACTTGTCCTGATTCCACCATTTCCCGACCCCTTTGCGGGTCGCTAATTATATCTTTCACATCATAAAGTGACATTCCCTTAATGGAGTTTAAGGTGGTATCGGTAACTGGACCAGCGGTCTGTTTAACCACCACCACTGGAATGTTTTCTATGGTTCCTCCCATACCATAACCGAAGAGTGCGATCATCAGTATGGGGAAAAGGAAGATTGAAAATAAACGTGGTTTATGTCTCCACAAAACCAGCAGATCCTTTTTAATCATCCACATAATTTTTTTGGTCTCTACCATCCTCTATTCACCCCCTTCTTCTCCTTTTTTAGGTTTTTTAGCGGTAACTTTCATGAATACATCCTCTAATGAGGGGTCTTTGGTAGAAATTGAGGTGATGTTACCACCAGTTTCCATAATTGTTGATATTACTTGGGTCACTGCATTTTCAGTGTTGGCTAATTTAAAGGCCAGCCTGCCTGATCGGTGACATTCAATATCCAGAACACAAGGGATTTGGGATAATTTGTTAACCAGTTCAGTATCTGAATTATCAACCATTAAACTCATTTCTCTTGCTTTATCTATTTCAGATTCTTTAACAACTTCTTTGAGCTTACAAAATGCTGGATCTTCACTGGTATCTGTCCCCTCCATTTCACGCACAATCCCCCCGATTTTACTTTCCCCACATTCTTCTTGTGTTAGTATGGTATCTTTCAATCCCTGTGGGGTGTCAAATGCAGCCAATTCTCCTTGATTGATTATACCCACATGGTCGCAGAGCATGTCCACTTCGTACATGTCGTGAGAGCACAGGATGATGGTGTGCCCTTTTTGGTTTAGTTCATCTATAAGATCCCATAGAACACTTTTAGTTGTAGGGTCCAGACCAATGGTTGGTTCGTCCAGGAATAGTATATCTGGTTGGTGTACCAGGCTGGCAACCACAGACACTTTCTGTTTCTGCCCTCCGGATAACTGCTTAACCAGTTTGTTCTCAGCATATTTGATATCCACCAGTTCCATTAACTCGTCGATTCTCCTTTCTTTAAGGTCTTTGGGCATCCCGTAGTAATCAGCACAAAGTTCTGCATTTTCTCTAGCTGTAAGATCAGCGTAAAGGCTGACTAGTTGTGGAACCATCCCTATTTTTTGACGAACTTCGTTGGGGTTTTTTATTATATCATAACCAGCCACTTTCGCTGTTCCGGATGTAGGGGGGATCAGGCAGGTTAACATTTTTATAGTAGTGGTTTTACCTGCCCCATTAGGACCTAAAAATCCGAATATGCTCTTATTTCGAACTTTTAAGTTTAAATCATCAACTGCTTTAAAATCACCATATGTTTTGGTGAGATCAGAGGTTTCGATGGCATATTTCATACCTTTAACTCCTATTATTTTTTTATATACATGACATCTTCTAAAAAATCTTCATACAGGTTATTTTTCCGAGTTTTAAAGAAATTTCTTATCTTTTCCAGGGTTTCTATTCCTTCAGGGGTTATTTCATAATATTTGACTTTTCTTTTCCCATGATTTTCCCAGGTACCCTTTATAAGACCTTTCTTTTCCAGTTGGTGTAATTTAGGATAGATGATGCTGGCACTGGGCATTTTAACTTTATCACTGAATGGTGAAGATTCGTGGAGCTGGGTCATGATTTCATAACCATGCTGGCCCTTTTTACTGATAAGCCAGAGCATAATTATGGGGCCGGAACCTCTCATAATCCCTCTGACCAGTTTTTTTTCAAACTGATTCAAATTTTTGAATACTTCATGACTTTCCATGGCATTATGGTAGTAGGCCCTTGATTTTTTAAGTTCCATTTTTCTAAGTTCCTCTGCAGGCTCTTTATCACTGGAAACTTCAGGGGAATTGTCTCTAATTGACTCATCATCCATTAACTTCACACCTCCTTTATTCCCATTAATGATATATCATATTTCGACATAGTTTAATTAGATATATCTACTTTCCATATAAAGTTTGTGAATAATAGCAGGGTTATTCCCAATTATTTGGATTCTATCTTTCTCCTCTACCGGGAAGTGCAAATTCGATAAATGGAATTATAAAATAAGTAATGATTTTCGAAAAATATATCCCAATTACTTTAAAAAGTGTGTATACATGAAAATAGGATTTTCAACTCTGGCTCTTTTCATGAAGTCCTTTGAGGATTTTCTGGACACCGCAACTGAGGATGGCTTTGACATGGTGGAAATATTGTGTGAAGGTCCATACTGGCCCCGAAATGTCCTCAACCAGGGGGATGGTCTGGATATATTTGCCTCCTATGACGTGGATGTCTTTTTACATGCTCCCACCATAGATTTGAACCCCGCCAGCATGAATCAGGGTATTCGGGATGAAACTCTCCGCCAAATCACAGAAACACTGGATTTAGCATCAAAAATAGGGGCAGAGGCCATAACCACTCATCCGGGAATGATCCATCGATTGGAAGATAGAATCCGGGAAATGGGTAAATATTTTGCCATTGAAACCTTAAAAGAGGCTAACCAATACGCAGAGGATCTAGGTGTTATTTTATCCGTGGAAAACATGCCCCATCGCTATGCTTACTTCTGTAACACTGCACCAGAGCATTCTTATTTTCTGGATCAATGTGGCTGTCATGCCACTGTAGATCTGGGTCATGCTAACACCACTAACCATCCTGATTCCTTTATAAAACTTGGAAAAACATATTACTATCATTTAAGTGATAATGACGGGGAAAAAGATCAACACGTGGCCCTTGGTGAAGGAACCCTCGATCTGGATCTTATAAATGGTATTGAAAGGGGAATAATTGAATTAAACAATTACAATGATGTTATAAAAAGTAGAGATCTTATCCTAAATCTATCAAAATAACTCAATCCCATGAAAATAAGTTCAATCCATGAATAAAATATAATAAGTTAATATTCATTTTTCCAAGGATATTAACAAGTGGAAATGAATCAAATATGCAAATATAATTAATGGGGGTTAAAAATGTCCAGTAGGGTGTATTTTTCTAATTTCAGATCCCGAAGCCAGGGAGAAAACAAAAACAGTAAAATAAAACAGTTATTCGACAGGGCAGAATTCGGGAAATTAATACAAGAAAACGATTTAACTGCCATAAAAATTCATTTTGGAGAAAAAGGTAACGATGCATTTCTCAAACCCGTTTTGGTAAGTGCAGTGGTTGAAAAAACTCTGGAATATAGGGCTAAACCGTTCTTAACAGATACTAACACTCTTTATTATGGTAGCCGCCATAATGCAGTTGATCACCTCCAAACTGCCATAAAAAACGGGTTTGCCTACGCAGTTACCGGAGTTCCGGTGATCATTGCCGATGGAATACGTGGCGATAACTGGATTCCAGTGAGTGTTGGTTTGAAACATTTCTCCCAGGTAAAAATCGCAGGGGATATTGAAAACTCAGACAGCATGCTGGCCTTATCTCACTTCAAGGGACATGGTATGTGTGGGTTTGGAGGGGCGGTTAAAAATCTGGCCATGGGATGCGCATCGTCCCCTGGAAAGATAGAACAACATCATTGTGCCAAACCAGTCATCACTGATGACTGCACTGGCTGCGGAACTTGCATTGGATCCTGCCCAGTATCGGTCATGTCCCTGGTGGAAGGTAAAGCACTCATTGATATTGGGGAATGCATAGCCTGCAACAATTGTCTTTCCACCTGCCCGGAATCTGCCATAGAACTTGATTCTGATTCACTCCCTGAATTCATGGAAAGGATGGTGGAATACGCCTACGGGGCAGTTAAAAATAAAAATGGAAAAGTAGGTTACATAAATTTCCTCATGGACATTACCCCTGACTGTGACTGTGAAGCATTCAGTGATGCGCCCATTGTCCCGGACATTGGAATACTGGCATCCACTGATCCCGTGGCCCTGGATAAGGCCAGTTACGATCTGGTCAATCAACAGGCCGGACTGGAAAATTCACTCCTGGAACATCACCATCACCAGGGTGGTGATAAATTTAGAGGAGTCTGGAAAAGTGTGGACGGAAGGGTGCTCTTGAAGTACGCCGAAGAAATTGGGATGGGATTTCAAAAATATGAGTTAATAACTCTATAAAATTGTTATAAATGTTTATTATCTGTTATTATCCTGTTTGATCCCTAAAATATTTATTCTCAGGGGAGGTGAAAATGGCTTATATATTTTTCCATTTTTTCCCCAGAGCAAGGTATTAAATAAATGATGATAAAACGCAAATAATAAGTGTTAATTTTTATCTGCAATTAGTTCTAGCTAAGAGAGGGGTTTTAAATGGATACAGCTTATACCTGGCTGATACTGGGGATTATTGGTGCATTAATAATGCTGGGGATTCAATTTTATTCTAAACGAGCATTAACCATGAAAAGAATAATAGAAATATTTCTTTTATCATTTCTGGTGATCACCGTTGGATTAGGTTCCATCTGGGCATCTATAGGTCATTCATTTTTTGCAAACCAGGTGGCTGCATCCATTGGATGGGCTCCAGGAAGTCCCTTCCAACAGGAAGTGGCCTTTGCAAATCTGGCCTTCGGGGTTCTGGGAGTATTATGCATCTGGATCAGAGGTAACTTCTGGACAGCCACAGTTATAGGAGTTTCTATCTTCCTCCTGGGTGATGCTCTGGGCCATATAAGTAACATCTTTGTCACTGGTAACTACGCCTCTGGAAATGCAGGAGCAGTACTGGTACTGGATATAGTGGTACCTATACTCTTAATCGGGCTGCTGGTGGCCTACAAAATAATGGAAGAAAGAGCAGTGCGCAGTGCTATCAAGAGTCTGGAAAGATCACTATAAAAATCATTTTAGAAACCTATCATATTAAATATTCTAGGGGCCAACATTTTGCAGAACAATGAACAGACTGTGAAATCTACAGGAATTAACGCCCGGCGCATAGAAACTCTAGTGGATGGTATTTTTGCCATAGCAATGACCCTGCTGGTTCTGGGAATTGCAGTTCCCTCAGTTGCCAATCCCACTGAAGCCAGCCTTTATAAGGCCCTTTTTGATCTCCTGCCCAATTTTTACAGTTACTTCATCAGCTTTGTTCTTCTGGCTGTTTTCTGGAGAATCAACCACCTTCAATTTAACCGGATTAAAAGAGCCGACGGCACCCTGCTATGGATAATAATCATCTGGCTACTTTTCGTGGCATTGGTACCCTTTTCAGCATTCTTTGTAGGAGAATACGGGAACTTCCAGATCCCCAACATATTCTTCGACATGAACCTCTTTTTTATAGGATTCCTACTATTCCTTAACTGGCGCCACGCCCTAAACAATGGCCTGGTGGATGAAGTTGATGATGAAACCCGAAAGTCAAGTTTAAAAGCAAATCTAATGCTACCGGTAATTTCACTGGTGGCGGTGGGAATCACATTCCTCCCCATTATGAAGGAATTTGGATATGGCTGGTCAAGCCTGGTTTACCTGATTATCCCCTTAATTAAACGTTACCAATGATCAATGGGTTAACCCCCTAATTTGGCCATAAATAATTTGGACCTAAAAATCAATATTTAAAATTTCCTTGATATTACTCACCACCACATCCGCGGCATCAAAAACCTTGCGGGGTGGTTTTTCATCTTGCTGTAAGGTTAAGACACCAATATCCGCTTCTTCAAGAGCCAGGATATCATTAGCACTGTTCCCCACCATCATCACTTTATATCTCTGTTTAAGCTCGCGTACGATTTCCTTTTTCCTTTTAGCATGGGCAGTGCCGAAGACGTTTTCAGATGGTATTTGTATGAAGTTAGATAGTTCCACCAGAGATTTTGTCCGATCACCGGAAGCAACATAGATATGGTAATCTCTTTTTTTAAGCTCTTCCACTACTTGAGGAACTTCAGGGAATATTTTCCCCCCAGCAGTTATGGTGAATTCAATTTCACCACTTTTTAGGTTCACGATAAAACCAGATCCACTGCATATCTGGACGTTATATTTTTTGTCAATAACCGCCCTAATCGTATCTTGAATATCACTAACCTGGGCTTTTTCATTCTTTATGAGGTTTAATAATTCTTTTTTATCAATATCCGAGTTAGAATAGCTTATGTCAAAAGGAACATTGTTTCGGGTTATGAATTGGTGAATAGTTTGATGGGGGCGGGCATTGATAATGCATTCTGCAGGGTCGGTCTGCAGGACAACCAGGGCCCGGTTGGGGTGCTGGTCCACCAGCTCGATGGAACTGGTTTGGTCATAGATAACTCCAGATTGAATGGCTTTAATAGCCCGGTACCTGGAAATAAGTGTTCCAGAGTTATCAAAAACAACTGCTTTCATGTTTATAAATATAACAAGATTAGTATTATAAGTTTAACATTTAACCCTTTTCAGAGCTATTTTCAATAACCGGGCCATTGGTTTAATAGAACAGTTTTATGGTCAAATAAAAAAAATCAGAAAAAGAGATTAAAACTCTTTAGTTTTCAGTTTTATTTAGGATTTAGCCTTAGAATAACCCTGCAGAATCTTTCAGCGGATAGATGGGGGTTGCCAATAATTACATAGTTAAAATATTTCCTAATGAAGTCCATATCATTTATCCCCTGTTTATGCTAATTCTAGGCTATCAATGTTGAATAAATAAAATAAACCCCTAAAACCATGATAAAAGCTCCACAAATAATCATAATTAATCGGTACCGTTTTCCGGGTAGAACATGACGTCCTTTCCCGGTGAAAAAGGATACTAAACTATACCATGTAAGATCTGCTCCCCAATGACCTATCAGAAAGCTTAAAACTCCAATGATCCCTGCAAGTTCAATTCCTTTTAACATGAATGCCCAGCCAACAGTGGCCCACCATAAATAGAAATAAGGGTTGGTTACGCTGGTCATGATTCCGCTTAAAATCGATCCCCTCTTTTCCACAGGTTCCCCATCACCAGGGATTTCCGACGGCACTGGGGATTTGGCAATGGTATAACCAATATAGATGAGCATTAGTCCGCCGATCCCTCCAATTAGCATGGTCACCAGGTCAGATCCAATTATCCATCCAAGTCCCAGTATTAAGAGTATTATCAGGGTTGTTTCAGCAATTACATGGCCCAAAACCACTAAAGGGCCAGCTCTAAAACCTTTTTTAATGGAATCAGTTATAGTAACGGTTAACATGGGTCCAGGGACCATTGCGCCGGATAAACCCACCCAGAAGGAGGCCGCTGCAAATAAAATAATTTCTAACCACATTTAAATCAGTTTCGTTAGGATAACCTAATTATAATTGGAAAATAAAATAGGGGTGTTATTTTTATTTATTAATCTAATTTATTAATTTAATTCTAATTCATTAATTCTAATTCCCCGAAGAGATATGATTTATACATAGGGGTGCAAATAGGGTTATTCGATGATATTTGGGATAATTTCCAGTGGTAGGCATAACAATACGCACATACGTAAATAACCAGTAATTAGGTTTGATTCAGCACTTCGATGATCCGGGACAGGTGCTGATCTATATCTGCAATCTGGTCATCAGAGAGGGATCTGTTTCGGGATAAAAACTGGAAGCGTTCGTACACATGGCCCATTCTACTCAGGACTTCGCTTCGATTTACTTTCTGGTACATTCACATCACCAGAACTAGATTGAACTTTCAAACCTATATATTTTATCCAAAGGGAGGGGATGGACTTCCCCACCTTTTCAAAACTAAAAAAAAGGAATTAGGATTAGCTCATGAAATCAAAATCCGTTCCAATGCCCTGTTCCCGGGCCCGTCGGTAGATGAGTCCGGCAGTAACCACATCCTGAACAGCCAGGCCAGTGGAGTCAAAGATGGTGATCTCATCTCCTTCTCTACCAGTGTCCTTTCCAATGATCACATCTCCCAGTTTAGCATGAATATCCTTCCTTTTAAGAACATTTTGCGAGACTGGAACGTTGATTTCACCGCTGTGACTGGCCTGATCCCATGAATCAATAATGATCTTTGACTTTAAGAGTAACCTGGTTTCTAATTCCTGTTTACTGGGGGCATCAGCACCCATGGCATTGATATGGGTCCCGGGACTGATCCATTCAGCCTTGATCAGTGGCTTCCTGGAGGGGGTGGTGGTCACCACTACATCCACATTTTTCACAGCTTCTTCGGCAGTCTCAACGGCTTCTACCGGGAAACCATAGGTGGCTGTGGCTTTTTTGGCGAAGTTGGTACGGGTGCTGCAGGTTCGGCAGAAAACCTTGGCCTTTTGAATATCCATCACTTCATTCAGGGCCATCAACTGTGTGCAGGCCTGTTTACCTGCTCCAATTATTCCAATGGTCTCTGAATCGGGTCTGGCCAGGTATTTGGTTGCCACCCCGGCCGCTGCACCGGTTCGAAGATCAGTTACCAGGGTCCCGTCCATCACTGCCATTGGGAACCCAGTTTCAGGATTAACCAGTTCAATTACCGCCATCACCGTGGGTAACTGGTGCCCCAAGGGGTTTTTAGGATGCACATTCACACATTTAACTCCGGCTTCTTCACTACTGCGCACGTAGCAGGGCATGATCCTCAGATCTCCTTCCTGGAAAAACAGGTACTCCTTGGCAGGCATCTGCACATTACGTTCTGCATAAGCCTTAAAAGCAGTTTCAACTGATTGAACAACTTCTTTCATGCTAATCAGTTCCTTTATTTCGCTTTGTTTTAGTAGAAGAGTTCCGGACATAATTTGCACCTCTTAATCTACAAACCCCAATATCAATTAAACAAATTCATACAATTAACTCATTTATGGTACTAAATAATCAATTTTTTCTAAATAATCAAATTCAATTTTCTCATTTTGGACTTAATACACGGGGATTTTTATAGATGTGAACACATTTAACTTTAACTATTTGTGCATATGGGAACACTTTTTAGGAATTAAAGGTGCACATGGATTTTAATAAGCTCCACCAACATAAAAGCAAATGTGAAACTTACAGTACTCATATTATTTTGTCATAAAATCTTGTGTGGAAAATGAAGGATTTAAACAAACGTTTCTGGGAAATCGACGTTCTGCGTGGTCTGGCTATACTGCTAATGGTGATTTATCACCTGATATTTGATCTCACTTACTTTGGGATATTCTCATTTAACCTCTCATCGGGAGTCCTATGGTGTTTCGCCCGTGCAGTGGCTTTTATTTTCCTCTTCCTGGTGGGGGTTTCCCTCACCCTGAGTTACACCCGAACCCAACTAAAGGGGCTGGAACAGGAAAATAAGTCCCTTTTGCCGAAATATCTTAAAAGGGGGGTAAAAATATTCTCCCTGGGATTGTTGGTTACCCTAGCCACCTGGATGTTCATACCCGGAGACTTCATAGTCTTCGGAGTCCTGCATTTCATTGGGATAGCAATAATCCTGGAATATCCCTTCTTAAACAAAAAATACCTTAATCTGGTCCTGGGGGTAATATTCATCATTGCGGGGTTTATCCTGGCCCAGTTCACTGTCAGCTACCCCTGGCTGTTATGGTTAGGATTGAAACCTGCCGGATTCATAACCGTGGACTACTTCCCATTACTTCCCTGGCTGGGAGTGGTTTCACTGGGGCTTTTCACTGGAAAAATACTTTATCCAGATTACAAGAGGATCTTCCACCTGCCTGACCTTTCCAAAAACCCCTTTATCGAGGTATTCAGTTTCATGGGACGCCACACCCTGCTCATCTACCTCCTGCACCAACCACTGATCATCTTGATCCTGTACCTGATGGGTGTACTGGATATGGGAAATTTATTTCATTTTATAAATGATGTATAGGAATGGAACTGGGAAATTACAAGTTGGAAACCTCAAATTAATATTCAGAATTTAACATCTATCCAGAATTCAACAACTATTCAGAATCTAACATCTAGGAAATCTAACTTAATATCCGGGATAATACAATCATACAAGAATTAATCATAAAAAAGATAAAAATAATAGTTAAATTCAGGGGAGGGCTGTCAATGCCCTATTTAATCTGTGAAAAATGTGGAAACTACTATGAACTGGAGGAAGGGGAATCCCCTGATGATTTCCAGATGGAATGTGATTGTGGTGGGGAGTTAGGGCATTATCTCACCAAGTACGATTACTACAAAAAACATAGTATGGGCAAAGATTCTCCTGAATCCGGAGAAAAATCTCCTGAAAACAAAGAAAAAAGTCATGGGGGATTCTTCAGTAATTTAGATTCCCAGTCAAAATGTTTCATGGCCGTGGGAGTGTTTGGTGTATTTATCTTAATACTATTATTTGGTTTATCAGGGATATTTTCCTCCATGGGTCCTTCCTACCGGGATGTAATGCCCCCTGAGATTCAGGCCGCCAATGCTCCAGTAGTGGTGGTACTGTATGCTCCGAGATGTTCTACCTGCCAGAAATTCGATTCAGAAACCCTTACTAATCAGGATGTCCAGCAGAAGTTATCGGCATATTCAGTTATGCGAATAAACGTTGACACCAACTCAGAACAGGCCAGTCGTTTTAATTCCAATGTCATACCCACCATAGTACTCCTGGATGCCAATGGAAAAGAAATAGGTAGAAATGTGGGTTACATGACTCCTGCCGAGTTTATAAAATTTTTAAAAACATAAATAACTGACAATTATTTAGTATATAGTTAGCATTAGTCCAGAAACTCAATATATTTATTCTAATCAGGGAGAATCGGTCATTGTAGGTCTGATATTTTCATTTTTTAACCTATTTGGAAAACAACCTCGAGGGTAAATAATCTTTAGAATGGTAAATATAATAAGATTCATTTTCTAAAACAAAGCATGGTAATGATTAACTAGTACTAGATTTGCTACTCACATATTTAGGTGGGAATATGAATATTTTGGAAAAATCACAATCAATCAGGAATCATGAATTAACCTCAAAAGAAAATCTGGAAACATTCATAGACAAAATAGAAAAGGATAATCCTAGTATAAGGGCATTTGTTGAACTTAACTTTGACGAGGCCCGGAAGAAGGCAGATGAAATTGATGATAAAATAAAAAATGGTCAGAAAGTTGGAAAACTGGCGGGCATGGTAGTGGGGATCAAGAGTAACATTAATGTGGAGGATTTCCACATCACCGCAGCCTCACCCACCCTGGAAAACTATCTGGGAAGTTACGATGCCACTGTAACCCGGAGAATAAAGGCTGAGGATGGGATTATAATTGGAATGACCAACATGGATGAATTCGCGGCTGGAAGTTCCACCGAAACATCCTTCTTTGGACACACTGACAACCCTGCAGCACCCGGACGTATACCGGGCGGATCCAGTGGGGGGAGTGCGGCGGCAATTGCCGCCCGAATGTGTGACCTGGCCCTGGGTTCAGATACCGGGGGATCCATCCGTAACCCTGCTTCCCACTGTGGGGTGATGGGATTCAAACCAACCTACGGTGCAGTGAGCAGGCAGGGACTGCTGGATCTGGCCATGAGCTTCGACCAGATCGGACCATTCGCTGCTGATGCCAGTGGAGTGGCCCTAATGCTGGAAGTAATTGCCGGGGAAGACCCCAGGGAGTGCACCACCATTGACTGGGAAGTACCAGAATTCACCTCTTCCATCACTGATCATGAAAATGCACTTAAAGGTATGAAGCTGGGTGTAGTGAAGGAATTCTTTGAGGTCTCTGATGGGGCCATAGTCAATATTATTGAAGATCGCATTAACCAGATGCAGGAGGCAGAGGCAGAAGTAGTGGAATTAAACTTCGATTATCTTAAATTATGCCTACCTACCTACTACCTCATAAACTATGTGGAGTTCTTCTCCGCCACCCGAAAATACGATGGTCGAAAATACGGGGAACGCATCGAAGAAGTGTGTGGGGAGGAAGTACTGCGCAGGATACACATGGGATCCTACATCAGCCAGAAAGAATTCAGTGGCAAGTACTACAAAAAAGCATTACAGGCCCGATCACTCATAAGGAGAGAAATAACCGGACTATTAAAGGATGTGGATGTCCTTGTAGGTCCTACAGTTCCCAAACTCCCACATAAACTGGGTACCTCACTGGAACCCATGGAAATGTACGCCTATGACATCCTGACTGTTATGGCCAACCTGGCAGGCATACCTGCAGCCAGCACCCCAGCTGGGGATGTGAAGGGAATACCAGTGGGAATGCAGTTCCAGGCTAAACCACTGGATGATGAGAAAATAGTACAACTAATGGCAGCTCAGGAAGGATTGAACTAAATTCTTCCCATTATTTTTATTTATTTTTTTATTACTTTCAAACCAATTATATCTCAATTAAAATCAATTAAAATACTTAAAATTTAATTATAACTCATTCAATACAAATAATCAAATTAAACCAGTGAATTCCCATGGAAAAAATAGGCATCCTCTACGTTAAAGGATCACTACCCAACTTCGAGGATTTTGGAAAACTCCCCACCCACCTTTTAAAGGACAACGGGATGGTAAACGGGAAAAAAGCACATGAGGTCCTGGATGGGTTGATAATACCCGGGGGAAGTATAGTGGAATCTGAAAGCATCACCCCGGAGGTGGCCAGGGTCATTAAGGAAATGAACAGCCAGGGGAAATTCATACTGGGAATGTGCTCAGGATTCCAGGTACTGGCCCACAAAACAGACATAGGCCGAAAATCACCCTGCCCAGTGGAACGTGAAGGACTGGGGATACTGGATGTCACATTCCACCCCCTGATTGGAACCGACCGGGTGGAAGCAGAAGTGGCCGATGAATCATTCCTAACCAGGGGAATGGTGGGTGAAACAGTCACTGGATTCCACTGCCATACCTACGGGGATATAAGGGGAGATGCACCGCCAATCTTATTTTCACAGGTTAAAAGAACTGATTACACTGATAATCCCCGTAAAATACTGGCTGGTGTTCGAAATGATGAGGGTAACGTGGTGGGGACCATGATTCACGGTTCACTGGATGAAAATCCATCTTTGGTTAATAACATCCTCCACTACATGGATGTCCATGAAGAGGAAACCCTAAAGATCCAACTAGCCAACCAGGAACTCTTGAAAAAGGTTAAGGGTGAAATAGGAATTGGGCTGGATATTTATTCTGATCATAGGATTTACCTGAAACAAAAAACTAATGAAATTCCCCCATTTCTCATGATAGCCAGCATTGGATCGGATTCCGGTAAAACCTTCCTAACCACGGGTATGGTAGGTGCTCTTCGGAGGAAAGGATATCGGGTGGGAGTTTTAAAGGTGGGACCGGATACTAGAGACATTGTACCCTCACTTTACCTCAACAAAGAAAAAATGGTCAATTTTTCCTCCATAAAAATCGGAGGCCTGGGTTGGAAGGGATTGGAAGAAATAATCAAGGGATTAAAAGGCCAACCATATGACTTAATACTCATTGAGGGGGTTATGAGTGTCTTCACCGGATTATTAAACGAAAAAACACCTTTTTCGGCTGCGGAAATTGCCCGTGCGGGTAACATCCCCACAATAATGGTTTCGGGGTGTAATAAAGGCGGTATTGAAACAGCAGCTCTGGACCTGGCATCTCACCTGAAAATGATGCAGAAACTGGGTATAAAAACTAGTGGGGCTATTTTGAACAAGGTTTACCATGATGGAATTGCTGAAAATGCATCCCGGCACATTCAAAAAGCCACGGGACTGGACTGGGTGGCCAGGGTTCCCAAGGCCCAGCTGGCAACACGGGGCGGAACCCCCGAGGTGGAGATAAAACTGGAGGACTTCTGCCTGAAAGCCATGGAAACAGTTGAAAAACACCTTGACGTGGAAGAAATTATGAAAATGGCTCGAAAACCAGTATTCACAGGCTACATTTCTTATGATGAAATCAGGGATGTTTATTTGTCCTGAAATCTTATTTTATTTCTTAATATTAACGTTTCCAAATAAATGTCCACTAGATTCTCCTAGATTCTCCTAGATTCTCCTAGATTCTCCTAGATTCTCCTAGATTCTCCTAGATTCTCCTAGATTCTCCTAGATTCTCCTAGATTCTCCTAGATTCTCCTAGATTCTTCTAATAATTTGAATGAATTTCAAAAAATGAAACTAGTCAATGGAAAAAAGAAGGGGTAAAAATTTGAAATACCTAGTTTTAAAGACCTTTAAACTCATGGTAGGCTTCTATTAACTCTGCTCCGCTTAAAAATACCAGGTCATTCTTTTTAGCGTATTCACCTACTTTGTCGGTGTTCATTGAACCACCGGTCTCATCATCCATCATTTCACAGCAAACAGCCACTTCGGTTTGTCCGGCCATTTCAGCCAGGGCAATACTCATCTCAGTATGACCTCTCCTTTTTAAGACATGGTCTTTAGCAGCTCTAAGCAGGGTCACATGTCCTGGTGAACGGAAATATTTGCCGAAATCCTGGAAATTCCCATTTTTACATAGTAATCCCAGTTCCTTGATAGTACAGGCCCGGTCATTGTCGGTGATCCCGGTGAAGGTCTTCCTGTGGTTCACGGTTATGGAGAAGGCTGATTTCTCATCATAAGGTATGTCATTAGGGGTTAATTCAGCTAGAACTGGGTACTCTTTACTGCCTTCATTCATCAAATCAGTCATGAATGGAATTCCCAGTTTATCAGAGATTTCTGCAGATATGGGGACGCAGAAAAGACCACCAGCATCGTTCCTAATGGTAGTCATGTGCTGGGGGGTCATGAACTCCGCAGCCACAATCATGTCAGTTTCTCGCTCCCGGTTGTCATCGTCAAATATTAAAACAATTTCTCCCTTCTTAAATGATTCTATGGCTTTTTTTATCATGTGATCACTGATTAGGTTTTTTAGATTTTTTTTGATAATTAGATTTTTAGTAGTTTAATTAACAATTGTTTTATAAGTTAAACATCTTTCCATATTCACATCATCATGTTTTTTTTTATTTCAAAATAAAAAATTTTATTTCAATTCAAAAAAAATTCATCTCATTATATTTTCAAGGTGGCTTTATCTCCGTCATTGAGATTAAGAGTGTTTCGAAGATTTTCCTGGGCAACAAATTCCAAAATTTCTGGGGAGTGCTCAGTCTTAACCGGGAACAGAATAGCTCCCTCTACTATTCCATTAAGCTGGGCTGGGAGGAATTTAACATCCCCATAATTACCAGTCCCTTCAATAACTCCCATCTTGTCTTGCATACCAGATATACGGCCTGCGTTTTCAGGAGAGATTTTCAGGTTAAGAGTACCAGGAAATGGTTCAAATTTAAGTTTTTTCCTAAACTCCTCCTTATAAACCTCCAAAGACATGAAATACGTGCCTTTACGAGTTCCAGAGATGACTTTGCCGGTGATTTCCATATAAAATTCCTTCAAATTTCTTTTAATTCTTTTTTTAGGTATTTAAACTATTAATTTAATTATTGCCCTTTAATTCATGTTTAAAAGTTACTGTTGCCAGGATATGGGCTTGCCTGACTGGTTCCGGAGTTTTGAAAACGCTGGTCTTTTTTACAATATTTAATGCAGTTTTTAATGATATTTTATGTCCAACACTCACGTATTTACCTTTAAAAAAGGCTCCAAGCTCGAGATTATTTTCAGTTATCAGTTGAAATTCACCACTGGAGTGGTGTCTGTGGGTGGCCCTCTTTATATACCTTCCATCAATTAACCTTTTTGCCACCCCAATGGTGGGAACATCACAGAGGACACCCACATGGCAGGCCAATCCAAAGCCACGGGGATGCATAACACCGTGACCATTAACCATTAAAACATCGAAATCGTGTTTTAAAGTGCCAAGTACTGAAATAACTGCATCAGCCTCCCTAACACCGAGAAAACCAGGGATGTAGGGGAAAAATAGTTCCACGGGCAGTGTTTTCTTTTCCAGTATCGCCAGATCTTCCAGTTGCAAAACCACCACTGCCGCAACTGCCTGGTTATCCACTGAAAAAGAAACATCCACTCCGGCCACAGTATCCAAATTGTTAAAACAGTCTTCTTCCAACACCCTATCTGCCAGGGAGAACTGAATATTAGCTATCTCTTGGGTGAAGTTATGGATACACATTATATGCATGGAAAATTTTGTTTTTTTAAAGATTTTGATACGATTATCTTTTTGGAACTACTTTATTGGGAAGAAATCTCTTTATTTGGAACTATCCTTTTAGAACTATCCTTTTAGAATTATGAGTTATCCTAAAAAGAATAAAAAAATATTTTTTTTTATTTAACACCAATTAAACAATATTTTATGAACTGGAGAGATAGATTTAGTCTTTAATCTCACCAGTTATGGTGCAGAATATTGGCCCCCTGATGTCAATAACTTTGTTCCTGCTGTTTATGTAGCGCATGGCCAGTTCATCCAGTTTAAGGTTGATGTCAGAGGGGGATTTGGCTATGGTGGCACGTAGCTTAAGTTGTTCCTCTCCGCTTACTACCATCTCCTCCATACGGTAGGCTGCCTGGGCTGCCACACCATCCATGTAACTGATATTAGTGGGTATGCCCTTTTTAAGGGCCTGAATAGCCAGGTCATCCATTACCTCTTTTCCCATGCCTAGAAGCTCGTCTACAAGGTCATCCGGTGACTGGAAACGTTCCATCTCTGCGGGCTGGGGCACACCAACGATGTTCCCATCATAAACATGCACCCGGTTCCAGCTGGCAGGTCCCAGTAGTTTGGTACCGGCTTCCGGTTCAATGATCTTAACTTCAATGTTTTTACCCATGAATTCTCCCTGGAATGCGGTGAACTCGCAGGGTGAACTGGTGTCACCATGTTCTATGGCGGTGCGGGTTATGGATTCCATCAACCTTCGCCCGTCATCAGTCACTGGATACAGGTTCAAGTGGAGCATGGAGGCCATTTCCCGGTCACTGAGACCCCACTTACCATAGGTATGGGGATAAACCATCTCCCGAATATCCTGGTGACCGCCAAGGATCATGGCAATTCTCTCGGCACCCACACCCAGGTTCATAACTTCCTGGTCAATACCATACTTGGCCAGGGCAATGGGTGAGTACAAACCAAAGGTAGCCACTTCCACCCATTCTTTGAGTTTGGGATGGTAACCGTAGACCTCGGTCTGAGTTCCAGGGATGTAATATTTGGATTTCTTCTCATCAGGCATGAATTTAAACTTCTGGAATCCAAAGTACTCTAAAAGGCTCTCCGAGACAGCCATTCCCATATCCAGGGAAACCTCATCATCCATCCAAACACAGGAAGCGGAGTGGTAGGTCATAAGGTGGCTTGAATCCTCTCTTTGCTCCCGACGGAAGCAACGGTCAATTGAAAATAGTTTAACAGGTAAGGGGCTGTTTTGGTTCAGGGCATTCAGGGTGATAAACCATCCGGAAGTCATGTGTGAACGTAAAGTGGTTTTGCTGGAGATGGGGGTTAACTCCTTAAGTTCAGGGAAAACCCTTTCCATAACTCGTAGCCCGGTGGCATCTGCAACTTCCAGGGCAATGGACACATCGTGGACCAGGTCATCCCCGCTGGTGTCACCTTTTTTATAGCTCCGGAACACTTCTTTAAGTCCCTGGATCTTATCTTCATCAAGGGGAACACCCATTCCCTCGATCTGGGCTATTTTATCCATGCCGATCCCTATATCTGGTCGGGGTAGTCCTGCCAGGTAGAAGCAACGGTCCAGAACTGCAGGGGCTTCTGGTCCGAACTGGCGGTAGACATGATCTTCTTCAATGAAGAGGGGGTTGATGGTTTCCTGGAAACCAAGGAGTAAGTAGGCCTGCCGGAGCTGGGCCATGGTATCCGAGAGTGGATGGGTCCTGCCGGGTTTGAAGTGCAGACGGGGATATTCCTCATCGTGATGGGGATTTTTAAGATTTTTACCTGTTTCCACCCAGGCCTTTTCAAAATCCCTCTTTGCTAGTTTTAATATCTCCTTTTTCTTCACTGCACATCCTCCCTTACTTTAAAGATAATATTGAAAATTATTTTTAACATATTTTTATATTTAATCATACCCTTAAACTTCTCTCCACTCTACTTAAAAAACTTAAATAAAACCGGGTGCAATTTCATAGTATGGAAAGGGAGACTTACCACACCGATGTACTGGTCATTGGATCCGGGGGAGCCGGATGCAGAGCAGCCATCGAAGCAAAAAAGCATGATATAGATGTGATTATAGTATCCAAGGGATTATCATACAAATCAGGGTGCACCACCCTGGCAGAAGGGGGTTACAACGCTGCTTTCGCCTATGTGGATGCCGATGACAGTGTACAGGCACACCTGGAGGACACCCTCAAAGGAGGGGGCTACCTCAACGACCCGGAACTGGCACGTATCCTGGTGGAAGAAGCACCAGACCGACTCACCGAACTGGAAAGCTACGGAGCCCTCTTTGACCGGCAGGAATCAGGCGAATTGAACCAGCGACCATTCGGGGGTCAGACCTACCGGAGAACCTGTTTCCAGGGGGACCGCACCGGTCACGAGATGATGACCGCCCTCAAGGAGGAGGTTATCCGTCAGGATATTCAGACTGTGGACGAGGTCATGATCACTTCACTTATCCAGGATGAGGATGGACGGGTGGGAGGTGCCTGTGGAGTGTCCCTACAGAGTACTGAATTTGTGGTGTTCCATGCTAAATCAACCATCATCGCCACTGGAGGGGCGGGCTGGATCTACCCGGTAACCTCCAATGCCCTGCAAAAAACCGGGGATGGCTATGCCCTGGCCTGGAATGCCGGGGCAGATCTTCTGGACATGGAACAGGTTCAGTTCCACCCCACGGGTATGCTGTACCCTGACTCCCGCCGGGGAGTTCTGGTGACCGAGGCGGTTCGTGGGGAGGGAGGAAGACTCATAAACTCCCAGGGGAAACGTTTCATGACCAACTATGACTCACGTGGAGAGCTGGCCACACGGGATGTGGTAGCCCGGGCCATCTACAATGAGATAATGGAAGGAAGGGGTACTGAAAACGGTGGAGTATATCTGGATGTAACTCACCTCCCGCCAGAGGTCATAGAGGAAAAACTGGAAACCATGCTCCTGCAATTCCGGGATGTAGGGGTGGACATCCGGGAAAAACCAATGGAAGTAGCACCCACTGCCCACCACTTCATGGGAGGGGCCCGGATAAATCTAAAGTGTGAAACCAGCATACCCAACCTCTACGCAGCAGGTGAAGCTGCGGGTGGAGTTCATGGTGCCAATCGGCTAGGTGGAAATGCACTGGCCGAAACCCAGGTATTCGGAAGACGGGCCGGCGAAGCAGCCGCAAAAAACGTAACAAAATCCAAATTCAAACCGAAACCCGCCTCCCTGGGAATGGAAGAAGAGCGAATTGAAAAACTATTCCAGGACGGGGATTACTATCCCTTCCATCTTAAAGAAGAACTGCAGGAAGTAATGTGGAATAATGTAGCCATAATCCGCCGGGAAGAGGGCCTTAAATCAGCTTTAAACGACATCCGTGTTATTAAAGATAAAATGGCCCGAATGAAGCTGCCGGAGGTACGTGGCTATAACCAGCACCTTTTAGATGTTCTGGAACTGGAAAATATGGTCTTAATTGCGGAATTAGTTACCAAGTCTGCAATTATCCGTGAGGAGAGCAGGGGAGCACATTACCGTGCCGATTTCCCAGAAACCAGGGATGAGTGTAAGAAGAGTATTGTTTTGAATAAAAACAATAAAAATGAAGGATATTTGCAGAGATAAGATTAGCTGATTTATCAGTATAATTCATAAGGTAAATTTCCTGATTTTATTCTTTTTGGAGTGAAAATATAAGTTAATTCAGTATGGTTCTAACTTATTATTCCTAAAAAAATTTAACTTCTTAAAAATCCTTGAATTCTAGGCAAAGATGAAAATAAATCTAATCTTAAGTAATTCTCTTTTCTTGAATGATTAAAAGCTAAAATGGATAATATGCCCTGACCGGGACTTGAACCCGGGTTATAGGATCCGCAATCCTAAGTGATATCCACTACACTATCAGGGCCAATAACAAAAGAGTAGTTTATTTTTGATCCCAACATTGTTGGAACCTATACTCAATTGATTTTTTATGTATTTAAGTTTTGTTTTAGATTTTTAAACAAGATGTTTGATCGTCCCTGGGAGAGCTATCTTTAGTTGGATAGTTATTAACTAAGTTGGATAGTTATTACTAAGCCGGCATTATTTTGATTATCTAATAATAATCTAACCTAGGAATTCAAGCTGGAAAATGTATTCATATTTCCAGGTTTTTCAGGATTATAGATTTTATAGCATTTTTCAATTCATCGGAAAGGGCAACCATTTCCCTGCGGTCATGCATGGTGCTCATACCGAAACAGGGGTCATCAAATTTTTCTCCCCTAAATTCAACCGGTTCCCGGTAGCGGGGGATAAAATGCCAGTGCAGGTGGGGGCCGGGAGGATCTTCCTGGTAGGATGAGTTCATCAAACAACCCCAGTTGAAATGGGTGGGATTAAAGGCCTTCCTAAGGGCTGACTCCATCTTCTTAACCATCCCGGCCAGATCAGCCCATTCACCATCCTCCAAACCAGAAAGCTCAGTTTCATCCCTTTTAAGAGCCACAACACAGGTTCCCAGGTTCCTCTGGTCAGGGGCCAGGATAATCAGCCAGTGTTCAGTTTCAGCCAGTAATTCACCAAACTGATGATCCTTTAATTTTTCAAAGTACTCGCATTCCATATTAAATCCCATCCACTACTTGAATAGTCTGAAATTGGAGTTACGGTCATTACTTAAATCGATTTAAGTAATTAAATGTTATTGACGTATTACCAGATTTACTTTACCCTGTACTGTCTTTTCAAGTAACCCCTGTTTTTTCATAATCCCATTAACAGGTAAATCTGGATTGCTGTTAACAGGTAACCCAGCATGGTCCCTACAATTAACTGTGCAGGGGTGTGTCTTTTAAGGTGTAGTCTGCTCCACAATACCAGGGGTACCAGTAAACTGAATACCAATCCGGTCCATCCGAACAGGTAGATAATTGCCGTTGCCGGGCCAGCAATACCCATGGCGTGTATACTGATCTTCCAGTACAGGCTGAACAGGAGCACCACAATGGTGTTGTTAAGGTAGCAGATCATTAAAGTGGTGGTGAGTGGTGGTGCTCCCAGGGTGTATAGAACCATCACCCCTACAATGTAGGATAGGATCACCATTAAAAGGGGGTAAATCCGGTCCTCCCTCTTTGGCATGTCCACTTCCAGATTTTTCCTTTTTATCCATAATGTACTGGTGATTATGGGTAGAATGCTCACAAATAAGATACTAAGGCCCGAAAACCATAACCAGTCACCCCCATAAAGCAGGGTGTAATTAATAACCAGAAAAACTGGGATGGCAACCAGTGGAGGGTTGCTGACCACGGATATGAAATGGGCCAGGGTTTCTTTCAGGCGTGTGTTTTGATTAGAAATATTAAAAAGGGGCATTAAATGTCCTTCCAGTAGCTATTTTTTTTATGAGGATAACTATTTTTTTATGATGATAAGAAGTTTACAGCGGTGTATCCTCTTTAAAACTACTGCTTAATAAAATCTTTCTTTTAGGAGTCAGGTGAGTCTCTTAAGGGTCTGGTTAGAAAAATCAGGGTTTTTAGGTTACGTAAATCCGGTAGGTGTAGTTATCACAGTTGCGAATGGTGGTGGCTACGTTATCGGTATTTTTCAATTCCATCTTCCCCGCCAGGGGTTTCCCACCCAACTGGTTTTCTTCAGTTAAAAGGTATTCACTACTTGCCAGGTTTTTATCCAGAAAATCAGAGGCAAGTTCCCCAGCAGTGGTTACGCAGATCTGGCTATTATTACCGGATTTGAGAATAGCGGACATTTTTTCTAAAACTGATAATCCATTTCCGTCTCGGTAGTTAACCATCAACTCCATGATATCATGGGCTTTCTGGGAGGAATGGATTTGGATGGGGGATTCAGGGGATACAGCAAGGTTACTAACTCCAAAAATAACAATCATAACTGGTATGAGAGCCAGTACTGCATCTAGAGTGTATGCATATCCTTTTTCATCCATAAATATCACATTAATTAGTTTAATCCCTAGAAGTAAGAGAAACGCCCCAATGAAGCACAGATTTAAGGGATTTCTTACCCTTAGGGAATAATTAATTTATTTATGGATATAGAGGGGATATTACAGGTTAAGGGCACTTAATTATCGTGTCTTTCCTTAATACGAGCTACTACTTCATCTTTCTTGGCAATGGCTTCCAGTGCTGATCTTTCCACTTTTTGCTTCATTTCCTCGAAGTCTTCAGGGTGCAAGTCGCCAACGATCTTTTTGATCTTGGTATAGGCTGCCTCACGGAAGAGGGGTTTTAGTTCCTCCTCACCATGGTCGGTGACTAGACGGGGGATTCCAGTATCATCAACTTCCCCGATCCTACCAATCCGAACTCCGGCACTGGAAACCACCTTTTCCACCTGGCTGGCCACATTTTCCGGAGCTACAATCATGAGGGAATCCACTGAAACACCCAAATGGTCGATGTCCAAACTTTCCAGCATCTCCAGTACCTTGGGGTTTACCAGAGACCTGATTTCATCCTCCCAGAAGGCCAGTCCCAGGCCGGTGGTCTGGGATATCTCGTGGGCATCACCACGGAGTCCTCCGTTGGTCACATCGGTCATGGCGTGGACTTCTGGAAGCAGACCCGCCTGTAGTATGGCTTCGGAGGCCTGGATGAAGCTGATGTCCATGGTCTCCCATACCACGTCAAAGAGTCCGTGGTAGAGGGCAGTGGTGGTTATGGTTCCTCCTCCTGATCCTTCAGTTAGGAGGATCACATCCCCTGCTTCGGCCCTTTTACGGGCGGTTGGGGGGTGGGGGGAGATTCCCACTGAGCCAACGGCACTGACCAGCCTGTCTCCTAAGACCATGTCTCCACCCACACGTAGTGTGCTGCCAGCTACCAGGGGGACTCCGGTGAGTTCGGATACAGCGCATACTCCGGCGGTGTAGTCGAAGAGTTTGGCCACTTCTCCATCATCTGCCAGGTGGAGGTCGCTCAGTAGGGCTACTGGCTGGGAGCCCATAACACAGACATCCCGCATGGATGCCCGGGCCACATGGAAACCACCCAGGAATGGGTATTCGCTAAGCCGGGAGTGTATTCCATCCACTGCGGTGGTGATGTATACTTCATCAGCTCCGGCTTTTGCTTTAACCACTCCTCCGTCATCCTGGGCTGTGGGGTTGATGAAGGCGTTGGTGTGGCTGCTTTTAACGATTTCAGCGATCTGCCGGTGCACGAAGAAGTCTCCTGCCCCACGGGAACCCACTCCCATCTCACCCATTCCGATGCCTGATTTAGGATATCTTATAAGATTTTTAAGGGATTCATCAGGGTGGTCCTCGATTTGCAGGGTGTATTTGACTTCATCCAGGACGGCTTGTGCCATTTGGCCGGCTTGTTCTGGGTTGATGTCTTTAAATTCCAGGATTTTCTCCTGGAGGCTTTTTTGTACAGATTCTTCGCTGTGATCTACCAGGGCTCTCCTGGCGAAACCTTCTATATCCACACTAACACCTCTTATAGTATTACTAATATTTATATTTTTGTTACTATGTCTTCTGTATTCAAGATAAATCTTCTAATAAGATTAAAAAAATAATTTATAAAGCCTGTTTAAGGAAGTTTTTCAGTATTTCCAGGCCCACTTCTCCACTTTTTTCCGGGTGAAATTGGGTGGCGAATACATTGTCCTGGGCCACCACTGCTGGTACTTCCACACCGTAATCCACAGTAGCCACCACCACTTCCTCATCGTCAGGATGCACGTAGTAGGAGTGGACAAAGTACATGTAATCACTACCGATACCTTCCAGTAAAGGAGATTTACGTTTTATATTGAGGTTATTCCAGCCCATATGGGGTATTTTAAGGCCATCAGCAGGTAGTGCGTCTGGGAAGCGCAGTACGTTCCCGGAGAATACATCCAATCCCTTAACTCCGGGACTTTCCTCACTCTCACTGAAGAGTACCTGTAAACCCAGACAAACCCCTAAAAATGGCTTCTCATCCAGGATGTGCTGGTGGATGACGTCTTCATACTTTTTGAGGTTTTCCATGGCGGTTCCAAAGGCCCCCACACCGGGTAGGATCATTACGTCTGCCTTTTTTAACTCCTCTTTATCCTTAGTTACCAGTGCCTGGGCCCCAATACGGCGGAATCCGTTACGGATACTTTTCAGGTTCCCGCTGCCGTAGTCAATAATAGCTATCATACTTTTCAGGTAATAAAACAAGTTTAGTAGATTAAAACCGGATCAAATAATCATTTACTTGAATTAAGTAAATTTTTTTGGATTATATCATTAATCCCTATCATTTAATCCCCACTTAATCTATCCTTAAATCATAACCCCTTTTTTATAAAAAAGAAATAGGATTACCTGATGTCGTAGTAGTCCTTGACTCGGACGGTGTCGTCAGGGTGGGGTGTTGATATTTCGTGGAGTACCGTGTTTTCCATGGCCACGATGGTGTGGTTTTCCAGTGGCTTAATACGGATAGTGTCGTTTTTGCCAAAGTACTCTTTACGGTCCTCAAACTCTATGTATCCAGCTCCACTGAGGATGTACATGGTTTCATCCTTCTGGGGGTGGTGGTGGTAGGAGGTCTGATATCCTTCCCTGATGAATAATTCTTTGGTCAAGTATTTCTCGGTGTTAATCAGGATTTTCTCGTATCCCCAGGGTTTGTCTTCCCTGTTCTGGTATTCTTTTCGGATTTCCTCCAGTTCCTTGGAGGTGTCGATGGCCATCCAGAACAATCCGTCTTCCTGGTAGAAACCTAGCTGGTTGTTCTTGGCGTACATGGGGAACACGGTTTTTTCAATGTCTCCGACATCAAAGTCTCCGAAGTCAATTTCTCCCTTGGAGAAGTAAACTCCACCATTAATGTAATAATCCAGAACTGGTTTTTCCTTGAATGATACCAGACGGTCGCCACTGATTTCAACTATACCATAGGGGGAGACCATGCGAGTTATAAATAAGGATAAGGGGTGGTCTGATTTTTCACCACTTTCAATCATTTTCTTAATATTTAAGTCGGCTACAACATCCCCGTTACGTATAATGCACTGTTTTCCAGGTCCAACGGCTTCCATTCCTAGTCTTATGGCGTTGAGTGTTCCGAGGGGTTTGTCTTCCTCTACGTATTCTATTTTAACACCCATGTAGTCGTCACCGAATCTTTCCCGTATTTTGTCACTTAAAAATCCGGTTAAGAGGAAAACTTGGTTAACACCTGCATTTTTAAAGTCAAAAAGCTGTTTATCCAGGATGGTGTAGTCATCTTTAATTTCAATGAGGGGTTTGGGCACCCTTTCGGTGAGGGGTCGTAGTCTCTTTCCAAATCCTCCACAGAGTATCATACCTACTGTACTGGTCATAATCATCACCACTATTTTTTATCTTTTAAATCGATTATTTACTCAAGTATTTTTTCAAATCAAATTCATCCATGAATATTATTCCAGATTCTAAATCATTATCTCATCATAAATTCCCTATATTTATTGCCTATATTATTAAGCCAGTTATATATAAAATTCACCAACTAGTGGTAAACCTTAAAAATAAATCTCCGGTTCAAACCGGGATTCATGATTGTTCTTCAATTTTTTGTCTTAAAACAGTCCCGAAATCAGATTCAACTATTTTATCAGTTCCCAGTGTTTTTGCATGGGCATCCAGTTCAGTAACCACCCAGGTGTATCCCAATTTTTTAAGGGGCTCTACCAGGCGGGGGCCATCAGTAATGGCAATTGACTGAATATCTAATTTTTCTATAGGCAGAGCATGGGGCACTCCAGCCACCACTACCAGATCATAGTTTTTATTTTCCAGATATTTACCTGCTTCATCCCCAGTTATTGGGTACTCATCCAGTCCTCCGGTGATAACATCAACTTCCAATCCAACCTCACCCAGCTCTTTGGTAATATTCTGGGCATGTTGCCGGATACGGGGAAGACCAGTTTCCAGGTCCAGGTTGGCAATGACCACTGGCTTATTTTCAGGGTACATTTTTGCAAATGGTATTTTCAGAAGGTCGGCAAAGAGGTAAGAAGTTTCCTTCTTGGAGTTAAGCACAAATGCAATTTTATCTCCCTTTTCAAAGGCCTCCAGCAGTACACTAGCCACTTTTTCCTTATCATCACCATAGGATGGGGCGATATATTTGCCTTGAGCCATTCCCCTGGTTTTTTCAATTTCAGTGGCCTTTTTAAGCATACTGCTTTGTCTTTCAGTCTCCTCTAGAGGGATCACTCCTTCACGTTCAGCAGCTTCCAAGACAGCTATGGCTCCTTCAGTGTTGTCTCCTTCACTTAAACCTCCATGAGACTCTACAGTCAGTACTTTGGCGGGGATTCCGGCATTGTTAACAGCATCCTGCATATCTTCACCGATGATCATACTGGCACAGGTTCCCACCACTCCCACCAGTTGGGGATGGAATAGTTCATCTACCTCGTGTAATGTTTCCTCCAGCTTGGCGGAGGCACCGAATATGAAATCGTTTTCGGACATGGCAGTGGTTACCACTCTCACTCCGTCATTTTCCAGAAGACGACCAGTACGGAAGCAACAGCCGTGGGGTCCGTGCAGGATGATAACGTCAGCGTTTAAATCTCGGAGAGTGTAAAGGGATGCGGCAATGGGACTGGGTCGGGGATGCAATCTATTTCACCTCTAATTTTCCTGTTGGATTGGAATTTGTAAAAAACATGATTGGGCAAATGAATGTTAATTGGTAAACATTAATCATTATAACTAATGTCACTAAAACTATAAGATAAATCTGTGGGCATGATATATGCCCATTCATAGGTTTCGATTGTATACAAAATCTTCCTATAACAAAAATCTTCATGAGTATACAATACAATTGTACTGATAAAATCTGAATTGAAGATAAATAAGATCTGAATTGAAGTTAAAAATTTCTAATTACCTTGATAATTATTTGTGGGGGCTATGATATGAGCAGAGAGCACTGGTTTTTGATAATTTTAATATTGATTGTAACTATTCTGGGAACTACCACCAGCTTAAATGGAATTTCTTATAATTACAATGGTTATAGTAGTGATAATTCGAGCCAAATCGGGACTAACAGTACCTTGAACACGGTTAAGTTTCTAGGTGAGCGTGATTATGGGTTCGTGGTTCGTTACGGCCCATATGGTAATGTGAACTCTCCGGTTAAGGTGGCCTATGTAATGGGGGTGCATCCCATGGAAGTTCAAGCACACCAGGCCATGATGACTGTTATCTCTGGTGAAAAAAATCTGAAACACTGTTACTACGTTTATCAGATCACGGTAACCAAAAACAAGGATGATTACAATCAGGGAAGGATCAATGGCCAGCAACTGGCTCTGGACTTCGCAGTACCGGACATTAAGGCCAGTAAATATGCCATGGTGGTGGATGTCCATTCCACCCGGGGAGATTACCCTGAAACCAAGTTCATCTCAGTCCCATCCCAGGACAGCCGTTCCCAGGCCCTGGCCCATCTAATTGTCAGCAAGATCCCCTGGCTGGTATTTTACGTCCCACCCTTTGATGGCGGTCCTACCAGCGGCCCATACGTTACCATCCCCGTTATAGAGTCTGGAACTCCGGCCATGGTCTATGAAACCTATACTTATGCACCCTTTAATGAAACCCTCAGACAAGCTACTGAATTTGCAAGGGTGGTTGATGGACTATCCATTTAAAGAGTACAATCAGGTTATGATCCAATATTTGGTCTAGATTCATATTTGGTCTAGATTCAATATTTGGGGGTTAATTCTCCCTTTATTTTAATTATTTGTTTTTAGATGGAGTGCAAATGAAAATCCTAAACTTAATGGAAGGCACATTCAAAGAAAGACCCAACCGTTTCACAGTAATTTTTGAAGCCGAGGGGGCGTTGGAAATGGCGCATTTAAGGGATCCCGGCCGACTCAAGGAATTACTATTTCCGGGGGCTCGTTTACTACTACGACCTGCTAAAAACTTAGCCAATCGCAAAACCAAATATGATGTAATTGCAGTGTGGAGTGAAGGCATCTGGGTGCTCATCAACTCTGGTTTTCACAGTGACCTGGCAGGAGAATTAATCGAATCAGGTATTATAGGGGAATTATCTGATTACAGGGTGGAAAAACGAGAGTTCACCTTCGGAAAGAGCCGTATTGATTTTTTACTTAAGAATATTCGTATTAAGGTGCCTAATTCTCCTAATAGTAAGGTAACTGATCCTCCTAATAGTAAGGTAACTGATCCTCCTAATAGTAAGGTAACTGATCCTCCTAATAGTAAGGTAACTGATCTCCATGATAGTAAGGTGCCTACTCCCAATAGGAATGGTGAAAACATGCTCCTGGAAGTTAAAGGATGCACCCTGGTTGAAGGGGGTCAGGCCCGGTTTCCAGATGCACCCACCCTCAGGGGGAAAAAACACCTGGAAGAGTTGATTAAAGCTAAAAATGAGGGAATTGATTCTGCAGTCTTGTTTATCATTCCACGAGGGGATGCTAAAATTTTCTCACCCAACTGGGAGATGGATCCTGATTTTTCCAGCACACTAAAACGAGCAGAAAAGGAAAATGTGCTGATAATCGCCTATTCTTTCACTTTGAACTATCATAAAAAAGAATTGGAATTAAAACCATTAAAAAAGGTAAAGGTAAGAGTTAAACCTTTAAATTAAACAAAAAAACCTTGTTACCCGGAAATCAGGTTACTTTCGTGTTTTCTAGTTTTTCGAACTCTTCAACTTTCCCAATGCCCAGTACTACATCTCCAGTTTCCAGGGTGTAATTGCGTGGGGGGTCAATGGTTAGGTCACCGTCACGACCCACCCCAACCACTACCACCCCGGTTCTCTCATGGATATCTGCTTCTAGGAGGCTTAAACCGTTGAACTGACTTTCTGGACTGATTTTAACTTCCCTCATCTCCCGGCTGGTGTGTTCTGCCAGAACATCCTGGACGAACATGGCCTCATAACCATCATCAATACTCTTATACATGAGACGTCCGGAAATCACGAAGGGGGAGATAACCTGGTTGGCACCGGCCAGCTTTATCTGTTCGATATTCTCATAACGCTGGGCCTCAGCCACAACCCGTACCTTCTGGTCTAATTTACGAATGCTCAGAATGCAGTGGATGGTTCTAGAGTCAGAGTCCATGTCCACTATAACTGCCTGAGCTCCCTTGACATTGGCCTTTTCCAGGTCTTTGATACGGGTAGGATCACCGTGAACGAAGTTAGCCCCATTTTTCAAGGCATTTTTCTGGACCTCTTCATCTTCGTCCAGGACAAATACTTCGCTATCTTTACCAATTTCCTTAATACACTCCACTGTACTTTCGGTCCATCCGCAAATAACTACGTGTTTTGATCTTTCCACGTTTATCAGCCCCATAATTTTCATTTGTTGTCTTTTGAAGATAAGGTTCACCAGGGATTCTATTGCCAGGGCAAAGGTTCCAATACCTAAAATAATCAGGCTAATAGCGAAAAACATTCCCAGAGTAGTTTTAGGACTATAATCTCCATATCCAACGGTCCCTATGGTAACAAAGGTCCAGTAAAAAGACACGGTCCAGGGGTGGCCTTCAATGAAATGAAAGCCAATGGTTCCATAGGCTATTATGCAGAGAACCAGGATTAAAATCCAGGTCAACCTCTGTTTAGCCACAAGGGGTATGCTTTTTCTGAGTACCCTTAAAAGTACAAACATGTGGTCTCCAAATCTTATGATAAGTTCCTGATTTTGGAATTAAAAAAATCCAAATTAATGATCTAAAATTCTCCTCATCTAAGGAAGAAGTACCAGATCACCACTGCAATTATAGCCAGGATGACAACTCCGAAAACAATGATTAACCACCAAGGGAACCCTCCACTGGAATCATCAGTTCCGGTAGTATCATCTTCATCGTCCCCGTCTCCAGTTTTAACTTTAGTTTTACTGGATGAACTGGAGCTGCTGCTTTTACTTCCCCCACTACTTTTAATTAGTGGTGTGACACTGGCCATACTGGAAGTGGTTATTTTCGATTCGGATTCTCCAACAAATCCTTCATTAGCCCAAACGGCTGAAAATGACATAAAAACAAAAACTACAACTGATAAAACTACAATTTGCCATTTCATTTCCATTTCTCCTTTTTATTTTTTTTCCTATTGGAATTACTATACAGTAGATATTTAGTTTTTAATTTATAATCTAATATGATTTATCATGAAAGAGTCAAGTCTTGTAAACCGGAAACTGATCATCAAATCGTGATGGACAAAGGATTTTTATGATATGTTTCCACTATTTTTTCTTTCCACTATTTTTTCAAGGCTATTATTCCACTATTTTTTCATAGGATAAGGATAAATTCTTCCACAATTTTTTTTTAGATATTTATTTCACTATTTTTGTTCAGCTTCCTGGGAGAGGGGAATGGCGCCATTTATGTTTTTGGAGTCATGATGATGGATTGGAAAGATTCCTTCTGACCAGGTACTTGCGCAGTTCATCGGCCAGGAACATTATGGGCACGAAGGTAATCAGGTAAAGCCACTCTGTTAATCCCAGAGCTGCTGTTCCAAAAAGTCCCTGCAATGGGGGTAAATAGATTATAGTAAGGAGAACAACCACTGAAAATAGGATACCCCTCAGAATCCACTTGTTTTTGAAAATTCCCACTTCCAGTACCGAGGTTCTGTTGGTCTGGCAGCCCAGAAGATTACCCATCTGGGCCAGTACAATCCCGGCAAAGACCATACTGGTAGCCTTCATGTAAACCGGGTCAGTGAAGGCTAATTGCTGTCCCCATACCCAGCCACTGCTCATTAAAACCCAGAAAAATCCAGACATAACCAGGGCTGCTTCTATTATTCCCAGAAAAATATAACCGCGGAATATAACTCCAAAGTTAAGGAGACGTTCTTTACGGGGTCTGGGGGGCCTGTCCATAACATCTGACTCGGAAGGGCCCACCCCCAGTGCCAGGGCAGGTACAGTGTCGGTTCCCAGGTCAATGGCCAGGATCTGCATCACAGTAATGGGGAGTGGAATTCTGAAAAGAACCATTATCACGAAGGGCACTATCTCCGCGGTTTCATGGGAGAAGATGTAAGTGATGAATTTCCGGATGTTTTCGTAGATGGTACGGCCTTCCTTAATGGCCTCCACAATAGTGGCGAAGTTATCATCGGTTAGAATCATATCCGCAGCCTCCTTGGCCACATCAGTACCGGTGATACCCATAGCCACACCTATATCTGCCTTACGGAGGGCTGGAGCATCGTTAACCCCGTCTCCAGTCATGGCCACGATTTCGTCCATGCTCTCCAGAGCACTGGCAATCCTCATCTTGTGCTCCGGAACTGCACGGGCAAATATGACATTTTCCCCGGAAATTAAAACCTCTTTAAGCTCTTTGTCATCCATATGGTTGAGATCCTTTCCCTTAATAATCCTACAGGGACCTTTACCCACAATTCCCACTTCTTCAGCTATAGCGTGGGCGGTGAGACCATAGTCACCGGTAATCATGATTATACGGATACCTGCTTTGTGACAGTCCTCTACTGCCGGTTTAACCTCAGGACGTGGCGGATCCTGCATGGCCACCATGCCCAGGAAGGTAAGGCCACGTTCCACGGCTTGGGCACTGTAGTTATCATAATCCTCAGGGAGATCCCGGTAGGCCATGGCCAGGATACGCAGGCCAGAAGCAGCGAGTTCATCATGTTTGGCGATCACTCTCTTTTTGTCTTCACTGGAGAAAGACCTTACCTTTCCATCCACCGATATGTTACGGGATAGGTTAATGATCTTTTTAGGAGCACCCTTAACATAAGCCACCTGTTTACCAGTATCCTGGTGTATGCTACTCATGGATTTACGCTGGGAATCAAAGGGCAACTCTACTATTCGTGGTTTCATGGCCAGCTGTTCTTCCCATATAAAGCCACTTTTACGGGCAGCTACCAGAAGAGCGGCTTCAGTAGGATCCCCCAGTATCTTCCACTTCTCTCCGGCGGTATCTGGTTCAACCAGTTTGGAATCATTACAAAAGGTGGCTGAACGCATAAGAAGCTTTAGTTCCCGGTGTTCCCGGTGATCTATAGGGCTACCCTTGTGCAAAAACTCTCCTTCAGGTGAATATCCAACCCCGGTGACGTCAATGATCTCACAGGGCAACCAAACCTTACACACCGTCATCTCATTCTTGGTAAGGGTCCCGGTTTTATCAGTGCAGATGATATTTGTGGATCCCAGAGTCTCTACACTGGATAAACGTTTAATAAGGGCATTTTTACGGGCCATTTTTTGCACAGATGCGGCCAGTGCCAGGGTAACTGTGGGAAGTAGTCCTTCCGGCACATTGGCCACAGTCAGTCCTATGGCAAAAATGAAGGCCACCTGCAGGGGCAGTTGAACCACCCAAAGGTTCACTGCGAAGAGAGTTATTCCCAGAAGAACGGCAATAAACGCTATTATACGGGTAACCCTGGACAATTCTTTCTGCAGGGGGCTGGCCTCCTGGCTGATTTCCTGGGTTAGGCTGGCAATCTGGTTGAACTCGGTATCCTGTCCAGTTGCAAATATAACAGCCTTACCAGAACCGGCAGCCACACTGGTACTTGCAAAAACTATGTTTGGAGTTCCAATGAGATTGTCCCCTTCAGATTCTTTGGCATGGGCTACTTTACGAACTGGTCGGGATTCACCAGTTAGGGTGGAGCTATCCACCTTCATCTGGTTAGCCTCCACCAGACGAGCATCAGCGGAGATGTTATCACCCTCTTCCAGTACCAGAACATCACCAGGAACCAGTTCGGATGATAATATCTCCTTTTCCAGGTCATCACGGATTACCCTGGCCCTGGAGGGCAATATTCTTTTAAGGGCTTCCAGGGCCTTTTCTGCCTTGTATTCCTGCCAGAAACTAAAAACAGCATTAATTATGATAACAGCGATAATTGCAAAACCAAGCTGGGGTGTGCCACTTAAAAAGGCAAGAATACTGGCTGCCCATAGGAGTAAGGCCAGTAACTGGTAAAGATTAGCTAAAAACTTTAAAATAATTGACTTTTTTTTAACTTCCTCAATCTGATTAAGACCATATTTTTCAAGACGTTTAGTGACCTCTTTATCAGTTAAACCAGTCATAGAAGAGTTTAATTCTCGGTAAACCTCTTCAGGGGGGAGTTCGTTAATCGTCATTTTTTACACTTGAAACGTACCTCTCTCTGTCTGGTGGTAATGGTAATCATGGGATTGGTAATAATAGTTTTCCTCTATTTTTTAACAGGAATAATCTGAATTTAAAGAATAATTATGGGGTTAAAACCTATAAAATCTAATTTTCACGATGAACATGCAATTAATAACCTTTATATAGGTTAGAATTTTCAGTGGGTGTTGTTAAAAGGATGTTTGGTTAAATGGGGATTAGTGAATTAGATTCTTAGATTATACTCTGTTGAAGGTTCCGTTACCACCATTCACATCCCACCTTTCAGTATAAACTTCCTGGGGAATACCAGTATCAAAATTACTGAAAACCACACTGGTCCCGTAATATGCATCTTTAAATGTATTACCACTTTCATGGTTTAAGGGAGAAGGATCAACGTTATTTCCATGGTATAAATTTAGACAGGTGTCGTTAAATTTCTCCACCCGAACGTTACCATAATAATCAGAATAATAAGTACCAACGTAGTTATCAATTGCATAGGGCAGGGGGTCAGTGGTTGATGATAAGATGGGCAGTGTTTCCACAGGTGTCCCTCCCATCTCTTCGGGAGAACTGGAAAGGGAACCACCCTGGTTCTGGGAGTATATGGATATCAGTTCACTGGCAATATCCACACAGAAATCCTGGCCAACAGTGGCCTCATTGGCCATAACCACCACACCTAACTTTTCAGAAGGAAGCAGAAGGGTGTAAGCTGAAGATAGCCGGGTGGACCCTGCATGGGCTATGAATGTCCTGCCCTGGGTGTAAACCACAGTCCATCCCATAGCATACCATATTTCCATGTTGGGATTGGATTCAACTAATATTTGGGGGGTGCGAGTTTCAGCCAGGGACCGGGATGAAACTACCTGTTGCCCATTAAAAACCCCGTTGTTAAGTTGGAACTGGAGCCAGTTGCCCATATCATCCACTGAACAGCTTAAACTCCCAGCAGGACCTATGGCATCCAGATTAAGAGGATCAACGTAGTAAGCCACTCCATTATATATGACATGGGTGCCGGATTGGTTGGGATTATCCACAAACTCCTGGTAGGTCACCACACTGGAATCCATATTAAGGGGCTGGTAGATCTTTTCCTTTATTAACTGGGGCCAAGTGGTGGATGCTGCCCGGGCAGAGGATTGGCCGGCCAGGGAGAACATAATATTGTTATAGGCATATTTAGTTCTAAACTCACTTTCTGCTGCTATATATCTCATTCGGTAGAGCGTTTCACCAAAATCGTATTTGAAGTCCAGTACGTGTTCATTACCGGCTGCATCATGCATCCCACTACGATGGGAGAGTAAATCAATCATATTGGCTTCCTGGGTAGCAACGGGATCCTGCAGCATGAATTCATTATCATCAGGGAAATACTGCTCGGCAGTGTCATTCCAGGTCATTAACCCTCCATCAACCAGAGATGCTATTCCGGTGGCAGTGAAGGCCTTGGAACAGGAACCAATTTGGAAGATGGTTTCCAAGTTAATGGGATCAGATTCACCTACCTTTTTCACCCCTAAAGTCTTCAGGTACACGATTTGGTCCTTGTAGACTACCACCACGGCTGCTCCGGGGATGAGACTATCTTTGAATTGATTTTCTACATAGGAATTGAATATACTAATAACTTTTTCCATATTGGGGGATGTCAAATGGCCATTTCCCTTCTGGGAACTATGGGAAATGGTTGAAGAGTATGCATTCACTTTCAAGAAAGCAGAATTAGTAGTATCCCTATTGAAAATGTTATTTTGAGAAATTTCGGGGTTAAGGGATGGTTGAATGGAATTCTGGGTATTATTATCTGGCATGGTGGGATTGTGGGGTAATATTACAATAACTACAGCTAGAAATACTGCTGCAATCAGCATCACACTCGTTCCAATGTTTTTCAATGCCATCCCCCTTTAGAAATAAAACCGGACTGTAATCAAACCAGTTAATTATCCCCTGGAATGATTAGATCCTTATTATATAATTAGTCACTTACATTCATCAATATTGTCTTTGAAGTTCATATTATATTTAACTTTAGTGGCATAACGTTAAGATATCCAACCTAAATCATCAAAAATTCAGAATCACAATCTCTTTTTTTGTCTATTTATGAATTTTAAACTATATTTTTAAAATATTCGATAAGTATAGATAAATCTTAATATTCAAAGGAACATGGAGGTTTTTAAGTATTTCAATATTTTTGGTTACCCTCCCAAAATTTCATCATCCCCCTCCAAAAAAAAAATTCCAAATCTATTTTAGTTAACCAGCAACGGTTTGGCCAAATTATATTAATGTTAATTGTACAGAAATTAATAAGAATGAATTTGAATCTTTGACTGGTGGTGGAAATGATAATCGAACTAATAATACTAATCATCCTGATTTTAGTGGGAGTTTTATTCGTATACCTTTATAATAGCCTGGTTAAACTCCGTAACCGTGTTAAGAATGCCTGGTCCCAGATTGATGTTCAGTTGAATCGTCGTGCAGACCTCATACCCAACCTGGTGGAAACAGTTAAAGGTTATGCTAAACACGAAAAAACAGTTTTTGAAAACGTAACTCAGGCAAGATCTGGTTTAATGAATGCTAAAACAGTTCAAGAAACTGCAGAAGCTAATAATATCTTAACTGATACTCTGAAGAGTTTATTTGCCGTGGCGGAAAACTATCCTGATCTAAAGGCCAATGAAAACTTTCTGGAACTTCAAGGCCAGTTAGAGGAAACTGAAAATAAAATAGCATATTCCCGGCAGTTTTACAATGACACAGTCTTGATGTACAACAACAAATGCCAGACTATCCCCAGCAACCTGGTAGCATCCCTCTTCAACTTCCAGGAAGCAGAATTCTTCGAAATCGAAGAAACCAAAAGGGAAGTCCCTAAAGTTGAATTCTAGTTATTCATTGGGGGATTAACTGTGGATAAAAAGAAACACATTGTCCTAATAGTCACATTATCCATTTTAATAGTGGCCTGTTCTGGATTTGCCTTTGCTGAAGACCGAAGCTACTCCATACCCTCCCTTAACATGGATTTATACTTGCAGAATGATGGTTCCATCCATGTAAGGGAAACCATCCACTACTCATTTTCCGGAACCTACAATGGGGTGTACCGTGATTTACCCCTAAGAAATGGACAGATCCTTCAAAATGTGAAGGTTTCCACCCAGGGTGCTTATTCCAGTCAAGAAATAATCGATCAGGGTACCAATAAACAAATTAAGATATATTTATACTCTGATGAAGCAAAAACTAGCCCAATCTCCAATAAGGATGTGGATGTCACCATTGAATATGATCTATTGCAGGTGTTACGTTTCTACAATGACGTAGCTGAGTTACAGTACAAACTGGTGGGTGAAGGCTGGGCAGTGCCCATTGGCCAGCTTAATGCCAAGATTCACGCCCCATCCAGTGAAGGGGTCAAATACTGGATAAACCCTCCATATTATGCTAAGAATTCCGGGTGGCAAGGCAACACCCTGGAGATAACCAGTGAAACCATTCCTTCCGGGGATTATTTGGAGGTCAGAATGGCCATTCCTAAAAGTCAGTTCTCCAACAACCCCACCAACGGAACCATTATAAATCAGGATGCATTGGGTCAGATAGAACAGATCCAGAATGATTACCAGAATCAATTGAACTTCAAAAGCACATTATATTCTATTTTATCAATTTTAATGATCTTAGCCATCTTTGTCCCGGTAATTATTTACTTCCGTTACGGAAGGGAACCAAAAATAGATTACCAGGCCGAATACGAGAGGGACATCCCCACCGATGATCCGCCAGCCCTGGTGAATGCCATTTGCGGTCCTGGTTTCTCCAAGAAGATAGGTGAACCAGACATGGATGGATTTAAAGCCACCATAATGGACCTGATCGACAGAAAATACCTTTTAATGGAGAAAGAACCAGCATCCATGGAAGGGTATGGGGTAGATGACTCCATGTTCCTTAAAGTAAACCCTGGAAAGGATAAATCTTCCCTCAAAGGATTTGAGCTGGATATTTTAAACTTCCTGGAGGAATTTGAAGAAGATGGACTCATATCTCTGGACCAGATTTCAGCAGATTTATCAGACAGAGAAACTGCCAAGGCCTTCCGGGAAACCTACAATAACTGGAAATCCGATATAAAGGATAGATTCCTCAGTGATGACCAGTTGAAGAAGATTTTCCTGAAAAAGGGAGACACCTTCCTTAAGATTTTTGCAGTAGCAGGGATAATCGTGGCCGTGGTGGTGTTTTTCTTTACCATTACTGATCCTTTACCTGCTGCTGGTTACCCTCTACTGGCATCAATAATATTGGGAATTGTTTCCATAATTTCACTCCTACTCCCTGAGAAGATCGCAGGTCAATGGACCACTTATGGTGAGGAATACGATGCTAAATGGCATAATTTCAAAAAATACATCAAAGATTTCAGTCTGATAAAGGAGTACCCTCCTGAGTCAGTCACCATCTGGAACAAGTACCTGGTGTACGCCACTGCCCTGGGAGCAGCCGATGCAGTTCGAAAGGCAATGGAACTGTATGTGCCCAGTGACCAGCTGGAAGGCAGTGATATCTACATGTTCCACTATTACGGTGGATACGCTCTTCTCTCCTCATCATTGGACACGGGTCTTACTACAGCCTCGGGAGGTTCCGGGGGAGACTTCGGAGGAATCGGTGACATCGGTGGAGGGGATCTTGGAGGTGGAGGGGGGGCTTTTTAAACCCTTCAAATCTCCTATTCATATAATTGCATATTATAGTGGGTTTGAAAATTTTCTAAAAATTATAAATTTAAATTAGATATTCTCAATATGGTTATTGGTTTATCATTAGATTAATGGTGGCGTGATTAATGGTTGAAAGGGGAAATGATTTTTATATCTCCATAAAGAGGATTGAAACGCTTGTGGATGGTATTTTTGCTATAGCCCTGACATTAATGGTTTTAAACCTTCACTTGCCTGACCCTTCTGGTATCTGGACCAACTCTATGGTCTGGAATGTACTATGGGGGCAGACAAATAACTTTTTTGTTTACGCTCTTACATTTTTCATCCTGATTTCATTTTGGGTTTCACATCACAGGGGCTTCGACCAATTAAAAAGGGCAGACAAGGGATTATTCTGGTTAAATGCGGTATGGCTCTTTTTTGTTGCACTCACACCATTTTCAACTAGTTTAGCTGGGGATTTCAGCAGTAACGTACCCGCTGCACTTTTTTTCAACACCAACATGTTTCTACTGGGGATGTTCTCCTTTTTAATCCGTAGACATGTTATTGAACATGAACTTTCGGATAAACCCCTTGGGAAAGATGAAATCAAAAAAATTTACGCAAACTGGTTAACTTTCCCAGTAATGGCTTTCCTAGGCATAATTTTGTCTCTAGTGATACCAGATTATAGTTATATCGTATATTTACTCAACGTCATAGTTCATAGAATTCTACATAAAATCATAGGAACTTGATGCATTGGCATATTACATGTGTAATTTGAAGTTTCTTGGGATTTATTATTCATAAATTAAGATAAATTGTATTTCAAAAACAACACTAAATAAAATAGAAATGTAGATATTTCCAATATTAATCAAGCGGTAAAATTTCATTATTACATGAAATAAAAATGAAACATAGAATAGACCCACTCTTCAACAAAAATCTATAAGGTGGATACAACACTCTTCATCATGTTCCAATCTACCGTGTAATAATACTAATTATATCTCCATCATCCAATTCATGGTCACTGGACACCCTACGACAACTCCGGGCATCAATAGCATGCATGAAACCTTCCCCAATGTCGGTGTGTATGAGGAATGCCATATCCCTTGGTTTAGAACCACGGGGAATCAGGAGTGCATCGGGGAGCACGTTACCCTTCTGGTCGGAGAGTTTGTGTTCATCTTCCACTGGATAAACAACGATCATGTTGAGCAGGTTGAAGATGGCCTGGTTAAGGGCTTCCTGGACTCCAGTGCTCCCGTATTTTTGGAGGACATTTTCTCGTATGTATTCCAGGGCTTTTATCTGCTGGGGGCTCAGCTTACCTTTTTTTAGGATTTCAAAGTCAGATTCACCAGACTGATAACTGATTAAACCGGCTTCTGCAGCCCGGGTTAATGCCAGTTCAGCCTCGGCAGAAGCAGGAACCACATTATGGTACTTCTCCTGGAGTTTGCGGATGTTATCCTCTGCATGGGGGAGGTCGGCCTTGTTGGCCACGATGAGCATGGGTTTAGCAATTTTAAGAAGATTATCCAGTAAGTCAATGATATCTTCATCTTCCCAGTCCTTATATTCCTTGGTGACACTTCTCTTGGCTTCCAGAACATCTTCCACCATTATTCCAGCTCCACTGAGCTGTTCGGCAATTACCTTGGCAATGTCCAGTTTCTCAGAGAGTGCCTTGCGCACCAGACGGTTCCAGTTCTTATTGAGGATTCCAAAAAGCCACATAGTTATTTCGTGTTGCAGGAAGTCCACATCCTCCAGGGGGTCGTGTGAACCTGGCTCACAGGGTCTTCCCTCTTCATCAGTAGATCCCGAGGCGTCAATAACGTGGATGAAAACCCTGGCCTGGCGAAGATCGTCCAGGAACTTGTTACCCAGACCACGACCTTCATGGGCTCCGGGTACCAGGCCAGCCACATCCAGTAACTCCACTGGGATCAGTCGTTGACCATCCCGGCATTGGGAGTTTCGAGGATTACATTCCACCTCTAATTCACGGCAGGGGCAGGGTTTAACCACATGGGCCACGGCTTTGTTAACGTCGATGGTGGTAAATGGATAACCAGCCACTTCTGCTTCTGAAAGGGTAGCTGCGTTGAAAAAAGATGATTTGCCCACGTTGGGCTTTCCGGTAACTGCAATTTGGAGCATAATAAATCACTACTAGTCTTTTAACCTCCCAGGTTATTAAAGATTTTAGGAAGATCAAATGAATTTTTTTTTAATCATTAGAGTAGTATCCATTCCGAGTTGTATCGATTTTTTAGGGATGTTATTCAGGGGAGATGTATTCATTTGGATAAAATATTAGGATTAAAAAAGCATAGAAATTATTGATAATAAAGAAAATAAGATATATTCCCAACACTAATTAAATCAAGCATTAAAATAATCCTATTTAAATAATGTATTATATCATCATTTATACACTTAATATCGAGAAAAGGAGCAATTGTAGATGTCAAAACTTTACCTGGTGGGAACCGGACCCGGATCCAGTGAACATGTAACCAAGGCGGCTATAAAAGCTGCGGAATCTGTTGATATACTGGTAGGGAGTCAGAGGGCTCTGGATTTATTCCCAGGATTTGTGGGGGATACATTGGTATTAAGAGTACGTAATATGGATGAAATGATGAAAAAATCAATTTCCCTGGTGGATGAAGGTAAAGATGTGGCTATTCTATCCACCGGTGACCCTGGATTTTCAGGGGTCCTGAAACCTATTCTTAATCTACGGGATGATCTGGACGTAGAGGTAATTCCCGGTATTAGCTCCATGCAACTGGCTGCAGCCCGGCTACAACTCCCATGGGATCAGGCCAACCTCCTAACCCTTCATGGGAAGGGAAACTCCCAAGAAATATTGGATTACCTGGATAATGAGAAGCCCACCATTGTTTTACCTGACTTCAGGGTGGAGAAACTGGCACAATTCCTCCTTGAAAATGGAATCCACCCGGAAAGAAAAGTGGCAGTATGTGAAAGACTCAGTTACCCTGATGAAAAACTGTTTAAGGGAAATTTAAAAGAAGTAGCGGATATGGAGTTCAGTTACCTCTGTGTGATGGTCATTTACTAGTTTAGTTCTTATCATTTACAAGTTTAGTTCATATAATGGAGATTCTGAATTAAAAGAGGAAATCTAGTCACAGTCTTTAATCAACAGGCTGATCATCCGTTAATCACACAGTTCCTCATCTTCCCCCTGCCAGGGAGGAGTTACCACACACAAAAACTTTAAATTGTCCTTAGCAGTGTTTTCTATCCATTGGGACGATCCTGGAGGTATATAAATAGCGTCCCCGGGTTTAACATCACTTGATTCAGTGTTAATGTGTATTACCCCTTCACCTTCCAATATGTAGTAAATTTCCACCGAACTTTTCAATTTGTGGGGTAAAGATGCCCTGCCGGGTTCAATGATGGCATGGGCCACACTGCAACCCATTTCAATATTTTCATTTTTAGGATGCAAGAGCTCGCAGAGTACAGTTTCATCGGCTACCTGGAAGTATTCACAGTTTTTAAGAGACTTTATCAGCATTTAAATCACCAAAAAAAAATTTAATTATAATATGCGGTTAGTTTTTCATTTAAAGATTCTTATTTAAGATATTAAAAATCCTTCATCGAAATTTTTACAGTTAAATGCTTTGTTTTAAGAGATTTTTCATTTAAAACCTTTGTTAAGTAACTTTGTTATTTAAGAAGAATTTTTTTGAGTTAAGAGCCTCTATTTATATTAAGAGGACTTTTCTTTGTTTTCATCCTCCAGGATTTCAAATATCTTAAAGGCAATTGCCGAACCAATAACTCATGAAAAGATTTTAAGGGGTCCTGTGGATGAGGTTTCACCCAATAATCCAGTTATAAAGCTGAAAATCAATACAATAATTAGGAAAACTAAAAAAGCCACTGAAATATTGCGGATTCGTTTATATTCCATATTACCACACCCATTAATATTAATTGCACAGCGGATGGCTCAGTGATTATTTTATTCTGGATCATCTTCGCTATTTCCCCCCGCCAGTGCCTCCAAGTCATCCAGCATTTCCAGTTCCCTTCCTCTTTTCTCTTCTCTTTTTATTAAAATAATCCCTATCGCTGCCCCCAGTATCCCTCCCAATGTGTCCACAAATAGATCTTCCATGGTGTCTGCCAGGGGTGATGCCACCATTGACCCCTGAGTGAGTCCGGTGGGTAGGTAAGGGCCAACTAAGGGGTACAGGATTTGATCATAGAAATATTCGCCCATTTCCAGACCAGCTCCCAATCCCATGGTTATTAAAACAATAAGAGCAAACATCACTCCGGTACTGGCTTGAAGCTTTCCAAGAGCGTAAAATGTGTAAATAATCACCATTCCCACCAGTCCTACAATGAAAGAGACCAGTAGGTGCATGAATTTATCATAATATGGTACCTTGCTGTAAAAACTATAAGCATCGGCCAATATCAACTCAAAAAAGATCACGATTAAAAAAAGTATCTCTATATCCACCGGAATGACACATATCTTGTTTTTTGTAAAAAACCGGGGAACAAGAAGAATTGTGAGGGCTAATAATGCTAAAAATCCAAAGAAAACCTCTCCCAAGAGAACCTGGTACACGGCGTTAATCAGGATTACTATCCTTAAAAACCCTCTTAAATACCTCTTCCAAAGGGGTATATGGTTCAGATCAATGGGACATGATTTTCCATGCATTGGATATCACCAGGAATGGATCATTAATACTAGTTTATCCAGTTTAATACTTTAATTTACTTTTTTTTAAGGCACACCACAATCCCTGAAATCTAAATTAGATCCAAATAATCTGAAATAAATTCTAATATGATCTAATCTTTTCTGAGTATTTTGCGGCATATGTTTAAATATGGGTACTTACTACACATCTTTATAATTGCTAGAAATAACTGATTTTCATATTTACCCTAAGTTCGAGGAACCATGAAAAGAACCCTGATAATGATTGTTTTCACCTTTGCTATCTTCCTGGCAATACTCCAACCAGTATCTGCCTGGGCAGCCCCTAATCATTATGCCATTGCCGAAGAGGTTTACTACTCGCTCCCTGCCGATGCTCAGGATAAGCTGGACCTTCCAGAAATGTTAGACGGGGCTGATGATCCTGATTATAAGTTTTTTGACTTCCAGTACCATCACTATCCTGCTAGTGAAGGTAAAGCCAACTACTGGCTGCAAAAAGGTAATGATTATTATCAAAATGGAGATTATAAACAGGCCAGTTATTGTTTTGGTGTGGCAACTCATTACATCTCTGATGGTGTTTGTCCACCCCATTCTGGTGGTAATTCTGGATATGATCACACTAGCTGTGAGTTACAGGCAATACTCCTGGAACCTCACCTCACGGATAAATCAGGGGAATGGGGTGGTGAATTATCCGCCTGTAACCAGATGAGCGAGAATGCATGGGAATCATGGCTGGAAACAGGTAATGATAACTATATACAGCAATGTCTTAATAAGGCAGCTGATTTATCATATATAGCCGTTAATAATGCCGTTTCATAATACCCGTTTCATATAAACCATAGTTAACTTCCAATATTTGGCCAGAGATAACACACTTCGGCTGATATTATTTACTATAAAATTGAATTGGATAATTTTTTTTAACAATAAACTTTAAATAATTACTTTAAAAACATCAAATAAGTGACTATTATTAGTATAAAGTCCAGAAACTCTATATATTAATAATATAAATATCACACACAGGATTGATTTTGGGGTTGCTTGTTAACCCTGGTGGGGATTTCCATGGGGGAAATTATTTTTTTAAAATCCTCTGGTTTGGATCAATGGATGGATTAATGGTTGCATGTAAACATGGTTGACAAAACGGAACAGAAATTTTTAGACGCAGCTTTGGAAATATTTGCTGAAAAAGGATATAAAGGTGCTACAACTAGACTTATAGCACAAAAAGCAGGTTTCAGTGAATTAACTTTGTTTAGGAAATTTAAAACCAAAGAAAATCTGTTTAACAAGGTTTTAAATCAGAATATAGTGAAAGTAAAAGAAGATGTGGATGAAACCCTTGCCGCTAATGTTTCCAATGATCCCCATGTTTTTTTAAGAACCTTAATCACCGATATGGCCAGGATAGCCAAGGATCATTATGAATTTATTTCTCTTTCCAACACCCAAAAAAGTGGTAACACTGATCCAATGCTGGCTGAATTTGTGAAATATATGAGTAAATACTTGGAAAAAAACCTTCCCGGACGGGAAGTTGACTACAATGCAATGGCACTTTCCATATATTCTTACACCTTCATGATCAGCCAGACCAAACATCATAAACAGGATTGGTTCAACTACGACCAGGCCTTGGAAGGATTCATAAAAAACGTATTGAAACTATTCTCATAAAATTGGAATTCTTTAATTATTAGAATTCTTCTTTTACTTTGAATTCATTTCTATTTTAGAATTCTTCTTTTTAAAATTTAAGTCCTACATTAAATCTGGATTTACCCCATTAAACCCTGTTTTTTAGGGTTGGGATTCTATTCTAAGATAGATTTGGTTATTTAAAAAAATAGTCATTCTACTAAAAATAAAGAAGTTAGTAAGAAAAAAGAAGTTTTAGGAAGCTACTTCGCTCTCCCCGTACAGGATCTTACCAACTTCTCGTAGTTTATCAGTTCCCTTGACTTCTTCCCTGAATAATGGTATTTCAGCAACTACTTGGCCACCGAATTTCTGACGGATACTTTCCATCCTTTTTTGCTGGATCTGGCGTCGTGCACGGCAGAATTCACAGTCTGCTTCTTCTGGCTGGATCTGGTTCACGATAACTGCATCGGTGTGCATGTTATTCTTTTCCAGTGCTTCCATTGCTCTTTCAGATTCGTAGATGGACATTTCCTCAGGGATAACCACCATTTTAAAGGATGTTCGTGTTGGGTCAGCCATAACTTCCCTGGCAACACGTATCTGTTTTTTAGTGGCTTCCATGTCTTCCATGGCTTTGTCCTCTTCGTCTTCATCTCCCATGAAGGGCATGATGTTCTTAAAGGCTTTGGCCATGCTACCGATCTGTCTCCTGACTTTGATCATCTTCCCTACCCAGCTATCCATCATTTCCGGGAAGGATAAAAGTCTCAGGGTGTGGCCGGTGGGTGCGGTGTCGAAGACCACAACATCATATTCATCAGTGGTCATGTACTGGAGGAATTTATCAAAGGCAGCTGCCTCGTCGATTCCAGGGGCCATGGTGGCCATTTCCATCTGATCCTCCATCATACCCATGTCCATGCCAGGATTGAGGGCCTGCTGTTCCTTCATCTTAACCTGATAATCCTGCATGGCCACTTCCGGGTCAATTTCCGCAGCCCACAGGTTTTCACCGATAGGGGTGGGGTCATGTCCCAGTTTCCTCTCTAAAGAGTCAGAAAGTGAGTGAGCAGGGTCTGTTGATATTACTAGGGTTTTTTTACCCTCTTCAGCTAACCATAGAGCAGTTGATGCGGATACGGTAGTTTTACCCACTCCTCCTTTCCCTCCAATAAACACGAATGTTGTTTTTCCTTTTTTAAATTGGAAAAGGTCTCTAATTGCCATTATATTATGCCTCCATTATTTATTCTAGATCGTAATAAGCCTAAAATAAACTTCAATATTAAACATCCATTTTTCTATAGTTAAATAGTTTCTATTTGATTATCTTACTTAAATTCTGTGGGCATATAAATAATTGTGCAAAATCCATATTTAATAAAAACCTAAATATAATCCTATAATCAATTATGGGAATATTTTCCAAACCACGGTGTAATTTCAGATCTGGGGCCAAACCATATTTAAAGACTAAGAAGTATTTGATTGGTGAATAATGCTTGGATCTGTTTATTGCCAGAAAAGAATCTATATAATAGTATAATTGGATTAAAATAACAGCCTGGTGTATGATATGGATAATAATAATGGGATCTTACCGGTATTAGATGTGGAACGGGTGTCAAGAGAGATATCTGGCTTTATTGAAAGTTCATTGATAGAATCCAATACTCAGGGGCTGGTCATAGGTCTCAGTGGGGGATTAGATTCATCCACCACCACCAAACTATGTGCCCAAGTGGTGAACAAGGATAAAATTTTTGGTCTGGTCATGCCCAGCCAGACCACCAGTCAAGAAGATGTGGATGATGCAGTGAGTTTAGCAGAGGAAATAGGAATAAAATACAAAATCATACCCATAGATCCGCTTATTGGTCCAATTCAGGATGTTTGTAGCCGTTCAGCAAATGATGAAAACTATAAACTCGCAGGGGCGAATCTTAAGGCACGGATGCGGATGGTAATCCTTTATTACCATGCTAATGCCTTAAATCGTCTGGTGGTGGGTACTGGTAATAGAACTGAACTCCTGGTTGGCTATTTCACTAAATATGGTGATGGTGGGGTGGATATACTCCCCATTGGTGGGTTGTATAAAACCGATGTCCGCAGGTTGGCCAGTTATATTGAAGTTACTGAGGGAATTATCCGCAAGGATCCCACTGCTGGTTTATGGCCGGGACAAACTGATGAGGAAGATATGGGGATCAAATACGAACTTTTAGATAAAATCCTGTACTTGATGACTGAAAATGGAATGAAAGAGGATGAAATAGCTCAGAAATTGGGGATAAAACTGGATGAAGTGGTAAGGGTCAAGGTGATGGTGCTAGCTGCTGAACACAAAACAATGATGCCACCCATACCACTCATAACCCGATAATTCAATGTTATTATAATTCTCCATTGAGCTATTCATGGGTAAAAAAATAAGGTGGATTGAATACAAATCCTATACTGATGATAATCAACATTGAGATGCTTTAAATGTATTCCCTAATCTACATCACTGCTTCTGGAGTGGAAGAGGCCAAAAAAATAGCTAAAACCCTTTTAAATGAGCACTTAGTGGCTTGTGCCAATATAATACCGGGCATGGAATCTATTTACTGGTGGGAGGGGAGTCTGGAGGAAGATGTTGAATCTATCCTCCTGGTGAAGACCAGTTCAGAATTAGTGGATAAAGTTATAGATAGGGTTGGAGAAATCCACAGTTACCAGACACCATGTGCCCTGGAAATCCAGATCAAAAAGGGATCACAAAACTACCTGGACTGGCTGGACAACTCACTGAAAAAGCATTAAAACTTTGATGATTTGATTTATAATCTATTATTAATTGAAATTAATGTTAATTAATCATAAATTAGTTTTTACCAAATTAAAGTACTATCATGGCGGTGATTTAGTGACAGATATTAAAATTGAGGAGAAATGGCAGAAAAAATGGCAGAAATCAAAATTATTCCAATCTAATCCTGATGATCGTGAAAAACTATTCTTAACTGTGGCCTACCCCTACCCTAGTGGGGCAATGCACGTTGGTCACGGCCGTACCTATACTGTGCCGGATGTCTATGCTCGTTTTAAGAGAATGCAAGGCTATAATGTATTATTTCCCATGGGGTGGCACGTAACTGGGGCCCCAGTTATAGGGATAGCCAAACGTATCGGTAGAAGAGATCCCTGGACTCTGGACATATACCAGAACGTTCACAAAGTACCCGAGGACGAGCTTAACAAATTCACTGACCCCCATTACATTGTCAAATACTTCAGTGAAGAGTACCACAATGTCATGACTCAACTGGGTTTTTCCATAGACTGGAGACGCGAATTCACCACCATTGACCCTCACTACCAGAAATTCATCACCTGGCAGTTTGAAAAACTCAACCAAAAAGGACTGGTACGCCGGGGAGCCCACCCTGTAAAGTACTGTCCTGATGATGAAAACCCAGTAGGGGACCATGACCTCCTGGAAGGAGAAGGAGTGGCCATCAATGAATTATCCCTCATCAAATTTAAAATGGGAGAAAAATATTTAGTAGCTGCTACCTTCCGTCCGGAAACCCTCTTCGGAGCCACCAACCTATGGCTTAATCCATCTGAAGAATACGTTAAGGTCAAAAGTAGTGGAGAAGAATGGGTTATCAGTAAAAAAGCATACCACAACCTTCTAAATCAGAAAACCGATCTGGAATTAATTGAAGATGTGGATGCCCCAGGTTTAATCGGCCAGTACGTGGAAAACCCGGTGACCGGGCAACAGCACATTATTCTACCAGCATCATTTGTCGACCCGGATTATGCCACAGGGGTAGTTTACTCAGTACCGGCACACGCCCCAGCAGACTACATAGCCTTGGTAGACCTTAAAAATGACCCAGAAACCCTGGAAAAATATGGGATAAAAGAAGAAGTGGGGAAAATCCAGCCCATCGGACTCATACGTCTCAAAGGATTCGGTGAACACCCTGCAGTGGAGATGGTGGATAAAATGGGTGTTAAAACCCAGGAAGACCCTAAACTCAAAGATGCCACCAATGAAATGTACAAACTGGAACACGCCAAGGGAGTTATGGATGAACACGTAACTGGTTATTCAGGTTTAAGGGTGCCAGAGGCCAGGGATGCCATTAAAGATAATCTCTTGGAAGTGGGTAAGGGGGATATAATGCATGAATTTGCGGAAAAACCAGTGATCTGCCGTTGCGGTACCGAGTGTGTGGTTAAGATCCTGGACAACCAGTGGTTCCTCAAGTACTCTGATGAAGACTGGACCGAAACCACCCAGAACACCCTCTCCCAGATGAAAACCGTACCGGAAGAGATAAGGTCCAACTTCCAATACTACCTTAACTGGCTCCATGACTGGGCCTGCGCCCGTAGAATAGGTCTGGGAACACCCCTACCCTGGGACACCCAGTGGTTAATCGAACCCCTCAGTGACTCCACCATCTACATGAGCTACTACGCCATAGCCCCTCACCTGAAGAACATTGACCCTGAGGAACTGGACGAAGAATTCTTCGACCACATATTCCTGGATAAACCAACTACAAAAACCAACATACCGGCGGGTATGAAAGAAGAATTCAACTACTGGTACCCACTGGACTGGAGACTGTCTGCCAAGGACCTGGTGGGAAATCACCTATCATTCCACATCTTCCACCATTCGGCCATATTCCCCGAGGAAAAAAGACCCCGTGGAGTGGTAGTTTTTGGAATGGGATTACTGGAAGGACATAAGATGTCTTCTTCCAAGGGAAACATCATCCTCCTGGAAGATGCCATTAAAATCCACGGAGCCGATGTGGTACGTTTATTCTTAATGTCCTCGGCAGAACCATGGCAGGACTTCGACTGGAGGGAAAAAGAGGTAATTGGAACCAAAAAACGTTTAGAATGGTTTTCAGGATTTGCGGCCATGGTGGATGAACTCCATGGCTCCCAGATACAGTTAAGTGACTACGCCAAAGCCCCAGCAGTGGATAAGGCCATCAATGCCTGGATGATAAGCCAAGTGCACCAGAGGGTCCGCGACGCCACCCAAGCCCTGGAAGGATTCCAAACCCGTAAAGCTCTCCAGGAATCATTGTTCCTCTTCAAAAAGGACATTGACCATTACCTACACCGGGTTGACCACCAACTCAAAAACGAGGATGATCATGAGGAGATAACTGATGTCCTGGCCTATGTACTGGGAATCTGGATACGGTTAATGGCCCCTTTCACACCCCATGCCTGTGAGGAACTGTGGAACCGTCATGGGGGACAGGGATTCGTGTCTGAAGCACCATGGCCCGAAGCTGATCCGGCCTTAATTGATGAAAAGGTCCATAAGGGTGAAGAAATCATCCAGGGCTTGGTGGATGACATCCGGGAGATAAAAAAGATAACTCAAAGCCAACCGGAAAAGATACACATATACCTAGCCCCTAAATGGAAATGGGCAGTCTTTGACATTGCCCGTGAGGTTGGAAAACCAGATATTGGGCGTATAATGGGACAGGCCATCCAATCCAATCTCCATGATGATAAGAAAGAACTGGCTGGGTTTGCCCAGAAAATCGCCAGGGAAATGACCAAAATACATTATGTAGGGGGGGTGGATGAAAAACTACTCCTGGAAGATGCAAAGGGCTATGTTGCCCGGGAAACTGGTGCTAAAGTTGTTGTATATCAAGAACCAACCTATGATCCTCAGAATAAGGCCCGGAATGCTTTACCCTACAAACCAGCAATCTACCTGGAATAAAAACAGGATCAGTGAATACCGATCAGTAAAAATCTCTCATGGTAGTTAATATTAGCTACCATAATCTGGAGGATTTTCTCTTAAGGGAAGATTCAGGGTAGAAATGTGGTTCGAATGTTACTGGAAGACTTGGGGGGAGCGCTAAAAAAATCAGAGTATGATAATGGGGTTTGGCATGCATAAATTCATCTTTATTAAGCGTAATTTAGAAGAAATATTTGTGTATGTCAGACTTAACATCATCATTTTTCAGGATTTAATTCATTTTAAGATTTTCTAAGGTTTAACCCTGTTTATAAGTGTTCCAACACCCTCTACAGTCACCTCAACCACATCTCCCACTTGCATGGCCCCCACACCGGGAGGTGTTCCCGTGGCAATCACATCCCCGGGATTAAGGGTCATTATATGGGAAATGTATTCTACCAACTCTTCCACCGGAAAAATCATGTTTCCAGTGGTGGAATCCTGTTTAACCTCTCCGTTTAATTTTAGAGAGATATTCTGATTTGAAGGGTCCATCTCTGTTTCTATCCATGGCCCCAGGGGGCAGAAAGTATCAAAACTCTTGGCACGAGTCCACTGCCCATCTTTCTGCTGGAGATCACGGGCAGTTACATCATTTAAAATAGTATAACCCGCAACATAGCTCATAGCATCATCTTTACCAACAAAACGGGCCTTTTTTCCCATTACCACTGCCAGTTCAGCTTCGTAATCCACTTGATGGGATTGAGGGGGGTAGATAATGCTGTCCTCATGGCCAATTACCGTGGTGGTTGGTTTTAAAAAGAGTATGGGTTCATCAGGAAGTTCCATGTTCAATTCTTCAGCATGATCTCGGTAATTCAAACCCACACAAACCACTTTACTGGGTTCAACCGGTGGGAGGATCTTAACTTCCCCTAAGGAGTAAAATTCTTTCCTTTCCAGATCATCAAAGGGTGATTGGGAAGCGTCCAGTAGGGAATGATGTATTTCCACCAGCCCTCCATTGATAACCACCCCTGTCTTCTCCACACCATCCCTTTTAAATCTTAAAAGTTTCATACAATCCCCTTATATCTTTTCATATGCTAAAAATTATTTATATGTCAATATATATCCTTTAGAATTACTATATCCAATCCAACACCAATTATAGTCTATTTTTAGTCACAGGATTTCAGCCTATATTATTCAAATGATTCTTTCAATGGGCACCACTAGAATATCCCGGGCACCAATCTTTTTCAGTCGGTTAACCACCTGGAATACTTCGTGTTCATTGACCACTGCGTGCACTGCCACCACACCTTTGTTGGAGAGGACCTGGGATACTGTGGGTCCGGTCATACCGGGCATGGCATTTTTAACTTCATCCAGGACTTCTTGGTCAACGTTCATCATCACCAGTTTCTTACCCTCGGCATCCAGAACACCCTTCACTCCAGTCCGGATTTCCTCAACCTTTTCTCTCTTATTCTGGTAACTTTTGGGGTTGGCTATAAGGTGCACTGAGCTTTCAAGGATGGTGTCCACCATCTGGAGGTGATTCATTTTTAAGGTGGTTCCAGTGCTGGTCAGATCAGTGATAAGGTCTGAAACTCCAATAAAAGGAGCTATTTCAGTTGATCCACTGAGTTCCACAATTTTAACCGGAATCCCATGGTTTTTAAAGTATCTTTCTGTAAGATGGGGGAATTCAGTGGCCACGATGGAGCCATCTTTAACATCTCCCAATTTTTTCGTGTCCGATTCTTCAGGGGCGGCCAGGACCAGTTTGGATCTTCCGAAATTCAGATCTTCCAGTATTTCCACAGTGGCTTCCTTTTCTTCTATTAAGTCCAGGCCAGTCATTCCCAGGTCAGCAGCGCCATCAGCCACAAATTCAGGGATGTCGGCGGCTCGGGTGAACATTACACTGATCTGGTCATCGAAGGTTTCAGCGAAAAGCCGGCGATTAACCGCATCCTTCAATCCGATCCCTGCCTTGGATAGGAGTTTCACTGCAGGGTCACTTATCCTTCCCTTGGATGGAAGGGCTATTTTTATCTCCATCTAAAAAATCCTCCTCGCATGCACTTTTAGTTAAAAACTTTAATAGGTGCATCTAAAACATTATTTAGTAAAAATGATTGAAACCGGGTAATACTTACCGGTACAGTGAATTCACCATAGTGTATACTGTAGATATTTATGTTATTTTCCTCAATCTTATATAGATAGGTGGTCCCATGGAAACCCAGACTATACTAATAAAAAACGCAACGATCCTTGCCCCTGAAGTTATGAAAGGATCAGTACTGATAGAAGACGATAAAATCGTTGATATAACTCCAGATAAATCCAGTAATGGTGCAGATGAAATCATTAATGGTGAAGGAAAGTTTCTTATTCCGGGGTTGATTAACACCCACACTCACCTTTCAATGAGTTTAATGAGGGGATTAGCCGATGATCTGCCCCTGGATGTCTGGTTGAATGATCATATTTGGCCTGTGGAAGCACACCTGGAGGGAGAACACTGCTATGCCGGAGCCCTTTTATCGGCACTGGAGATGATCAAATCTGGAACCACCACCTGTAATGACATGTATTTCTTCATGGATGACGTGGCCCGAGCTCTGGATAAATCCGGAATCAGAGCTTTGCTCTGCCATGGGATGATCGATCTATTCGATGATGAGAAGAGGAAGGAAGAGTATAAAGAAACTCTCCGCATTATAGAAAAATGTCATAACACTGCTGATGGTAGGATACAAGTGGCATTAGGGCCCCACACGCCTTACACTTGTTCTCCGGAACTATTAAATTGGGTTCGTAAGAAAGCCGATGAAAAAGGACTGAGAATTCATATACATGTTTCAGAAACTGAGAAAGAAGTGGAAGACAGTTTAAACGAAAGGATGAAGAGGCCCTTCGAGTACCTGGAGGATCTTAAATTCCTAGGCCCTGATGTGCTAGCCGCCCACTCAGTATGGCTTTCTGGAGCTGAAATAGCTTTAATTAAGGACAATAATGTTAAACTATCTCACAATCCCCTGAGTAACATGAAGTTGGCATCTGGCATATCCCCAGTTTCTGATTTAATGGCCAACGATGTCTGCGTATCCTTGGGAACAGATGGGGCTGCATCCAATAACAATCTGGATCTGTTCCAGGAGATGAAGATGTCCAGCCTCCTCCAAAAGGTACGTAAACTTGACCCCATAGTTTTACCTGCACCTCAGGTGCTGGAAATGGCAACCATCAATGGTGCTACTGCCCTGGGCATGGAAAACGAGATAGGAACCATTGAAGTTGGGAAAAAAGCAGATATGGTCCTAGTAGATATGAAATCGCCTCATTTAACTCCCTACCGAAATCCAATTTCCCATCTAGTCTACTCTGCAGAGGGAGCCGATGTGAGTACAGTTATATGCAATGGTGATATCCTGATGCGTGAAAGGGAAGTTCTAGTCCTGGACGAGGTTGAAGTAATGGAACTAGCTGAAAACGCTTCAGAAGACCTTATATCACGCAGTTAATGAAATTTATATTATCAGGTGATAATCATTAAGGATTAATGATCTGTTCCTCCTCAGGATATTGTTATCCCATGATTGTCCAATATTTGATTTTTTTTAAGTAGGAATGGACAATTTTCTAAAATAAGGTGATGCGATATGGATTACAATGGAATTTTAACCCTCTTTGATATTGACGGTACCCTGGTTCGAGGGGCCCGTTGCCACTATCAAGCCTTTGTGCATGCGGTAAACAAGTATTATGGTATAAAAGATGATATCAGTGGCATAAACTACGCTGGAAAAACCGACCCTCAAATATTGATGGAAGTCCTTGAGATGGGACAGGTGCCAGAAGAAACCATCCAAGAGAACTTCCAGGACTGTTTGGATTACATGACTCAGTACTACATTGCCAATGTGCACAGGGAGAATGTTCAAGCATTGGATGGTGTAAATAATCTTTTAAATGAATTGAAAAATAAAGATATCTTAATGGGCCTCACTACTGGTAATTTGGAACAAATTGCCTATGCTAAACTGGGTAAAGCAGGACTTGATGGCTTTTTTTCCTTTGGAGGGTTTGGTAGTGACAGTCCACGTAGGCCTTGTCTGGTGGAAAAGGCCCTGGAACGTGCCAGAAAATTATATGGATATAGGGGTGATCAGGTGTTTATTATTGGGGACACTCCCCGTGATGTGGAAGCAGCCAAACCATTCAACCTTAAAACCATAGCTGTGGCCACAGGAAGATATTCCAGTCAGGAACTGGAAAAAACTGGCGCGGATTTTGTACTGGAGAACCTTCAAGATATGGATGGATTTTTTGAAATTATAAAAAAAGTGAAGTATTAAGGGTAGATCCGTACCGATATGGGGTTTAGGTCCATTTATTGCCATTTTTTTATTCTAAGGATTTATAACATTCTGAGGATTTATAATTCATCATCCAAATAACTGGTAATTTCTTTTTTAAGTTCCAGAAACTGGGGTGTAGTTCGGTCCCTTATACGGTTAATCTTAATTTGGAAACTCTTGATGACTTTTCCCGGGTTTCGGCTTAAGACCACCACCCGGTCAGCCAGGAAAACAGCTTCGTCCACATTATGGGTCACAAATATCACTGTTTTTTGCTCTTCCTTCCAGATACGCACCAATTCCTCCTGGAGTTTGTGTCTGGTCTGCACATCAAGGGCAGAGAATGGTTCATCCATTAAAAGAACATGGGGATCGTTAACCAGAGAACGGGCAATGGCCACCCTCTGTTTCATTCCTCCAGATAATTCCTTGGGATAACTACTCTCTACGGCGGATAATCCTACCATTTTCAGATATTCTCTGGCTTTTAGGACTCTTTCTTCTTCTTCCATTCCTTTTAATTCCAATCCAAAGGTCACATTTTCCAGGACGTTTAACCAGGGGAACAGGGAGTACTGCTGGAATACATAACCCCTCTCTATGTTGGGTCCTGATATTTCAGTTTCTTCTTCCATTATGCGTCCATTGGTGGGGAAGTCCAGTCCGGCAATCATCCTGAGCAGGGTGGTTTTCCCACAACCAGAGGGTCCTACTATACACAGGAATTCTCCTTTATCTACATTGAAATTAATATCCTGGAGAACTACCTGATCCTGCCCATTATGGGTGAAACTTTTATTAACATTTTCCAGATTTATCACCAGCTCACCTCCTTCTCCACTCTTTTAAAGAGATAATCCGCCCCTAACCCAATCACTCCAATGGTTAACATGCCCACAATGGCACTACCAGTGTCCAACATGCTGGTTGAGGTGAATATAAGGTATCCGAGGCCGTTATTGGAGCCTATCATCTCCGCGGCCACTGTACACATTAATCCCACTCCCACACCCACTTTTAATCCAGTGACGATACTGGGCAGGGAAGCAGGTAACACTACTTTCCTCAGAGTTTGCCTCTGATTTGCCCCCAGGGTGTAAGCTGTTTCTAGAAGGACTTTATCCACGCGTTTAACCCCATCCATGGTGTTGATGAGTATTGGGAAAACACTGCCCACGAATATAATGAAAATCGCTGATTCCAGTCCCACACCAAACCATAAAATAGCAAAGGGTATCCAGGCGATGGGTGGAATTGGTCTCAGTATGCCAATGGTCAGACTGGTTAAATCATTAATTTTTTTGGACCAGCCCATTATAATCCCCAGGGGAATACCCACCAATGCAGAGACAAATAGTCCCAGCACAACTCGTAGTAAAGTTAAAGAAGTATCGGTAATGAGTTGTCCGTTCACGAGAAGTGCTCCGAATGAATTCAAAACTTCAGATGGGCTGGGGAGAAAATAAGATGGTATTAATCCGGTGAATGTGGTGAGCAGTGCCCAGATAATAACAACTGAAATAGGTAAAGTAAGTGAAATTAATATTTTGCGCATTTTCATATCCCCCATCTTTAACCACCTAAAAATTGTGTATCAAATATTTGATTGGCGGTGAGGTTTGATTTTAAATATCCCATGTTGATTTCAATGTTCATGAATCTTAAAACATTATCCTGAAATCCTTCATCCACTGAATAAACAAATCGGATATGTTGAAGAGACATCATCTCCACTTCTGGGTTGGTGGTTAATTCCTGAGTAAGAATATTTGCAGTGTTGTTAAGGTGGGTGTTGACATATTCTGTTGAGTTCTTATGGATCTGGAGGAATGTGTTCAGTTCTTGGGGGTTCTGCTCTATGAAATCTTCCCGGGTAATGATCACACAGCAGGGATGATCTTCCAGAATATCATCAGAGTACATTAACACCTGACCGACACCACGATAAGGAGCTATTGCAACAAATGGTTCATAGGAGATGTAAGCATCAACTTTTTTGGCTGCAAGCGCTGATGGAATATTAAAAACATTCATAGAAATGAGATCTACATCTTTTTGAGTAATATTATATTTTTGTAACTCATAAAGCAATAATACTTGTTGAATGGAACTAACCCCGGGGGTTGCTATTTTTTTATCCTTTAAATCTGCAGGGCTGGTTATGGTGGAGTTTGGTTGAACCACAATTCCACTCCCAACCATGTTAACTGCTCCCACAACCTTAATGGGAACTCCTTTGCTTATTCCCTGCATGGCAGGGGTTATCCCTACGTAACCAACATCAACATCGCCACTGGCTACTGCGTCTACAATATTTGAACCAGCACTTATTTGAACTGTTTTAACATTCAAACCATTATTTTCATAGGTTTTATTATATTTGGCAAATAATAATGCGGCGCTATGGTCTGTGGGCAAGTAAGCAACTTTAATTATATTTTGATCATTGGAGGTAGTGGAATGATATTCTAAAGAAGCCCCCACAATCACTAAAACTGCTAATATTATAATTATAACATTGTAGAGTTTCATAAATCTCCCCAATCCATTTAAGTAATCTTAAATTATTATGAAGTTCTTGTTTTAGTAATTATTTGTTATTTATGTTGTTTTTTTTATTTCCAATATATTTATGTTATTTTTAATGCTAATCTTTGGTTATTATTCTTTTTTTAGTTTTCCAGGGTGATTCAGGATATTCGTAATCATTATTAGTTTGGGAGTTCATATTTAATTAAGGGATAATAAGCGCATTGATACTCATTATGGTTTAATGTTAGTAGGGGGAACTTAAATGGATTACTTCAGGGAAGAAATCGAAACCATGCCTCGGGATGAGTTAGATGGATTGATTGATGAAAGAATCAAGTATACTGTTAAATATGCGGCGGATAACTCTTCATTTTATCGTAAATGGTTCAGAGAGAATCATATAAATCCAGGAGATATCCGTGACCATGAAGATCTGCGTGAACTGCCCATAATCAGTGGGAAAGTCATGCGGGAACAGCAACCACCGGAAACTGAAAATTTTGAGTTTAAATGTATGGATTGGAATGATATTTACACCATACATGAGACCAGTGGTACCAGTGGTACGCCCAAGTCATTCTTTTTAACCTGGGAAGATTGGAATCGTTACGCTGAAAAATACGCTCGTTCATTTGTTTCCCAAAACTTTGGTGTTGGAGACCGGGTGGTGATTTGTGCCAGTTACGGTATGAATGTAGGGGCCAATACCATGACCATGGCTGCTCAGAAAATTGGAATGGCCATCATACCGGAGGGTAAATGTTCATTTCCCGTGCGTATCATGACCAGCTATCAACCTACCGGGATCGTGGCCAGTGTATTTAAACTCCTAAGATTGGCTCGCAGGATGGAAAAAGAGGGAATGAATCCTCAGGAATCAAGTATAAAACATCTTATTGCTGGTGGGGAGAGTTTTGCTGATGAATCACGGGCTTATGTTGAAGAAGTATGGGATGTTCCAGTTTACAACACCTACGGCAGCACCGAGGGGACCATGTGTGGGGAGTGCCATAAGAAAGTGGGTTTGCATGTTCCTGAAGATATGGTACACCTGGATCTTTACGACCCTGCTCTGGAAAACTTTGTAGATGAAGGGGAATGTGGTCGGATAGTTTTAACCACTCTTCTACCTCCGGGAGGTAAGACTGGCACGTTACTTTTGAATTATGACACTGAAGACACTTCAGTGGTGGTAAGTAGTGATAAATGTCCGTGTGGAAGGACTCATATGCGAATATTGAATCCTGAAAGGGAGGCAGAAACGGTATGGGTTATGGGGGCGCCATTCAACAGGGTAGATGTGGAGAGGGGTGTTTTCCAGCGGGAAAACATGGATTATCTTACTGGGGAGTATGAGGCCTTCCTCTACGGTGATGAGGAGGAGGTTACCCTCCGGGTTAGTGTGGAGTGTCAGGATACCAAAAACTGTGCGCAGGAACTGGTTAAGGAAAACTTTTTAAAATCATTCCTCCAGTACAAGCCTCCCCTATCTGAAGCACACCTGGATGGTAGCTTTAACATCCACTTTAATTTTACTGGACCTGGAGGCCTTGAATTCTACAAGATAAGGGGTAGACCTAAACGTTTAGTTGATCGTCGCTCTGAGTAAAATGATGGTTTTCCTCATTCTAAAATTTCATTTTTTTTAATGAGTGTTGAGATTCCAGTAAAAAATTAGATAAAACAATTTTTTCATTGGTTGATAGTTTAAAAAAAGGATTCATGATACTAAATATATTAAATAAACGATTAAATCAAAATTTGGTCAATTTGATTATTTATTAAGATTTTGAACTTCTAAAACTTGTATGGAGTTGGTGGGACAGTTTAACTGGCAGTCTAAACAACCACAACACCCTGCAGTGCTTATGTTACATTTCAGATCCACAATTTCAATATTGTTCATGAGACAGGCATCTACGCATACTCCACATCCAATACAAGTGTCTTTAACTTTGGCCATGAATTCCTGTTCAATGAGGATGCCCACAATTGTGCGGGTATTATCAAGATCTCCAGTAAGGGAGTAGGTCATATGTAGGAAGTCCCGGTTACAGCAACTGGTCACAGCTTCAGCAACTTCGATGGATCCCCAGGATAGATTTCTACCATTTAAATAATGGGAAACTGTGGATCGGTCCATTCCAAGCTTATCTGCGATGTCTTTTTGGAAATAACCCTCTTCTCTTAGCTTCACCGCTGCTAGGTACTTTAATCCAGATGCAATATGTTTCGGCATGTATTCACCATGTGCGTTAATTACACATTAGCCCCTGTTTAATATTTATAGATTGCTACTTTGTGGCAAAAATCTACCCTAAACATCTGGCCTATTAACCATTTGTTGCCTATTGTGGTATTTGTCCTGGGTTGATCATTTAGAAACAATCAATAAAATTGTTAAGGTATTAAAAATCTAATAACAGGGATTAGGGCCTAAATTGAGATTATCCACGCCCAAAACAAACTTTTTATTCTGTTCTTTTATTAGACTGTATGATTGGTCGGTAAATGATTCGTAAACAATAGAAGGCACACCTTTCTTGATAAGGGGAACGGTAGTGTAAACTGTGCTACTGGGGTTAGGTGCAGTGTAATACGGAACTCCCTCTACAGTACTGGATAGGTTATAGGCAATATCCAGAGAGCAACCTTTGGGGATGGGTGTAAATAAGAAAACCTTTTTAGAGTATTCTCCGTCTGTTCCATGAACATCAACGGCCAAACAGAAATTTTCCCGGGCAATATCAGAAACCACATACTTATTTGATAATAATTGTCCATTCATTCTGCCTTTTGAAAAATCAGAGGAAAATTGGGTTACATTAATGTGATAAAGGTAGTAACAGTATTTTAGGGAATCTGATTTTTCTTTAACATTTTCCGCAACAGATTTATGGGCCTCATACTCTCTGGGATGTTGCCCCACAATATAAGCCACTTTTACTGGTGAACTGTAGTTGCCGTAGGGTCCTTCTTTTATAACTGACCCGTAGGATTCATTTCCCAGCACTTCTCGTGCTACTGGTTGTATTGTTGTTGGTTCTTCAGCAGAGTAAACATTGTAGATGGGTATCATAACTAGAAAGAGGCAAAAAATCGTGACTATTCCTAAAATAAGCTGATGGTGTGGATGGTCCCTTATTTTATTTTTTAAATCTCCCATCTTTTGTTCTAAAATCTTGAATTTGGACTTCAATAAATCGCCTCTCTAGATGGATGTCTATTGCAGACCATATATAAATTTTATACTTACCTTCAAATGGAGAGATGTAATGGTAAATCGCCTTTAAATCATTAATCACAACAATCCCGAAATCAAATACGAACAGATCAACGGTTATTCTAGAGGTAAATCTCCATCCTAAAGATGGTAAATTAAGTACTTGACTAAGTCATAACCCCTCAATCAGATGTTCATTGACCGTAAATAATCCCGATATCCAGGTCTTATTAAAGGGAGACATCAACCCCATTCTCGCTTAAATATTCTTTAACCTCTCCAACACTCAATAAACGGTAGTGGAAAACTGAAGCCGCCAGTAATATGGATGCACCGCCTTCTAAAACTGCATCTTTAAAGTCTGAAAGTTTACCTGCACCTCCCGATGCAACAACTGGTAGATCAACTGCATCTGAAATTGCTTTGGTGAATTCGAGGTCGTAACCATCCTGAGTTCCATCACCATCCATACTTGTGGGGAGAATTACTCCGGCACCCAGTTCCTGGCACTGCTTAACCCAGTTAATAGCATCAATACCCGTTGTTTTTGTCCCTCCCGACACCATAACCTCAAATCCCGAGGGCATGGCACTGTTCCGGCATCCGTCCACCGCCACTGTGATCCGTTCCTTCCCATACTCAAGGGCAGCTTCCTTTACCATTTCCGGGTTTTGAACAGCAGCACTGTTCATGGACACCTTATCTGCCCCGGCCTTCAGGGTGAGATCAATATCTTCCAGGCTTGAAATTCCACCACCCACAGTAAGGGGCATTTCAATAACTCCTGAAACCTTTTCCACCCACTCCAGACGGGTTTTACGGTTCTCCAGTGTGGCAGCAATGTCCAGCATGGCTAATTCATCTGCCCCCTCTTCCTGATACAATGCCGCGTTTTCAGCAGGGTCACCAGCATCCTTCAAATCCACAAAATTAACACCCTTAACCACCCTACCATCTTTCATATCTAAACAGGGCATTATCTTCACTATAACTATATTATCACCCCTTTTCTTCTAATTTTTGCGTTGGAATAGATCATTTTTACTTCCAAATTCCGTTATCTCAAAATCCGTTATCTATTAGTTAATCCATTCCCAATAATTAAATACATTGAAACATTTTTTGAAACATTTTTTTTGAATATCCTTACCAAACAAGGATTTCATCTCAATAAAATAACATTAACATTATAATGAATGGAGAGTATCATGTTAAATGCAGAAACATATCTAACCCCTCAGAGAGGGATAGGGGGGCAGATCAGGACCCGAAACGAGGATTTTTATGTGGAGGAAATCCCGGAAACTTATCCCAGTGGTGAGGGACCAAACACTTGGCTTTGGATTGAGAAAAACAGTAGGACCACCCTGGATGTGGTTTTAGACATTGCCCGTGAACTTAAAATCAACCGAAAACAAATGGGCTTCGCAGGAATGAAAGATAAAAAAGCAGTAACCAGGCAGTGGATATGCATCAGCAACAAAACCCCTGAAGAACTTCAAGGACTGGAAGAAAAGCTTCACAATGTTAAAATAATCAATATAACTCCCAATCAGAAGAAGCTGCGAATGGGGCAACTAGTGGGAAACAAGTTCCGGTTAATGGTAAGGGATGTTAAGGATCCTGAGGTAGCGGCTCAGGAAGCTCAGGAAATACTTAACCAGTTAAAGGAGAGGGGAGTGCCTAACTATTATGGTTACCAGCGTTTCGGTAAGGACCGTCCCAACACCCACCTGGTGGGTAAAGCATTGATCAAGGGAGGGGTTAAAGAGGCTGTGGATCGTTACATTGGCCACCCCTATGATACTGAACCAAAACACATCCAGGAGGCCCGCCGATTTTATGATGAAGGAGAACTGGATGAGTCCCTGGAGGCCATGCCCGGTGGGATGAGGTACGAAAAGATGATGTTACGTGCCCTCATCAAGGAAATGAAAAAGAAGGGAGAATTAACTGAGAAATCCTATATTTTAGCACTTAGAAGCATTCCCAAACCCCTGAGCAGGATGTTCGTCCACGCATACCAGTCATATCTTTTCAACAGAGCAGTTAGTGAACGTAGCAAGCTCGGAATCGACCAGTATGTGAAGGGAGATATTTTAATTGATAATGAAGAACATCTGATCCATGAATTTTCAGAAGAAGAAATAGATCACCAGATAAAAAAATTCGAAGCCCATCCATCCTCACCATTATATGGTAGTAAAGTGCCGCTGGCAGGTGGTAAACTGGGAGAAATGGAGCAAAAAGTTCTAGATGAGGAGAACCTTAAATTAGAGGACTTCACAGTGCCTCAGATGCCTAAACTGGGCAGTCATGGAATACGCAGGGCCATGCGCTTTAGAATATGGGATGTTTCTGCCGAATCGACTGAAGAGGGCGTTCTGTTGAGTTTCTCCATTCCAAAGGGCTGTTATGCCACTGCAGTTTTAAGAGAAGTTATGAAGGTGGACGTGTACTGAAGATTTATAATCCTTAGGTTTATAATCCAAGGTTTACTTCTCACACGCTCTTACCAAACCCACATCAGACACCAGGGCCTATGTTAAATTGCCCCTCATATTAGAGGGGTGCCCCCTCAGTATAAACTTATTCTAAACATTATAAATTCGTTATTATTGAATGCCCCTGATTTTCAGTGATGAATTGGGACATAATCATCTAATCTATGAATTAGATTTAACATATTTTTAAGGAATTAAATGACATAAAAATAATAAAACATAATATATTCCCCATTACTAATTTGTGGGGTGCAAAAAAAAGATTACAGTGGCTACGTTTCAGGTAATTAAATCTTGAAACGTTTTTTAAGCTCACTTTTAGCTCTTTTCTCTATTTCTTTACTACCTTTTCCTTTGGCCTGTCTTTCCAGTTCTTTAGTAGCCTTTTTAGCAACTGAATCTAGGAGTCCCATAATATCCCTCCGTTAAGTTTTATTCAATTGTTAATCTTAATTTGTATTTTTTTTATTCTTCTGTGTACTTTTCCGGATGTTCGTCGAATTCTTTTTTGCATCCCGGGGCGCAGAAATAGTATTTTTTCCCTTTATATTCACTAACCCACTTGGCGCTTTCCTCATCAACATCCATTTTGCAGATTGGATCTACTGCCATATTCTCACCTCAAAATTCCCTGTGATATATGGTAGGGGTTCATACTTCTTATTTTTTTAGACTACCTACCGCTTAACCATAAATTCTTTATTTTTATTTTTCCATTATTTTTTTTCAATCCCTCAACTTAATCTTTAGTTTAATCTTCTTGTAGGCTTCAATTTTCTCCAACTACTTCTAACTTCTTAGATGGGGGTATGTAACCTTTTAAAAGTAGTGATAAGGTTACAATAGTAACCGAGCTCAGGGCCATGGCCAGACCCGCATATTCTGGGCGGAAGGTAACCCCGAAAGTGGGATAGAGTAATCCTGCGGCCACAGGTATGAGAATAACGTTGTAAGCAAATGCCCAGAAAAGGTTCAGTTTGATACGTCCCATCACCTTCTCTGATAACTGCACTCCTGCCACAGCATCCAGCAGGTTGTCCTTGATGAGTACTATCTCCCCACTTTCAATGGCCACATCAGTACCGCTGCCAATGGCGATTCCCACATCAGCCTGGGCCAGGGCTGGAGCATCGTTAATACCATCCCCTACAAAGGCCACCACCTCCCCTTTATCCTGAAGCCTTTTCACTTCCGCAGATTTATCCTCAGGTAATACTCCAGCCATCACCTGATATATACCTATTTTCCGGGCTATTGCCTCTGCAGTCCGTGGGTTGTCCCCGGTGATCATGGCCACCTCCAGATCCATCTTCTTAAGCTCACTTATGGCCATAGGGGTATTCTCCTTCAAAGTATCGGCCACCCCCAGAATACCGGAAAAAGCATTATTTAGGGCCACTAAAACTGCAGTCTTACCTTCTTCTTCCAGTTTTGAAATCATTTCTTCATTATCGCCTGATATTTCCACATCATTTTCCATTAGCAGAGTTCGGTTCCCTATAAGAACAGATTTTCCGTTAACTGTTGCCGATACACCTTTACCCGCGAAGGTGTTGAATCCATCACTATCCGATAATTTTATATCATTATCCCGGGCTTTGGTAACAATTGCTTCAGCCAGGGGGTGTTGTGAATTCTTTTCCACACTAGCCCCAATGTACAGTAAAGTTTTATCGTCCAGACCAGTTCCTATGATGTTAGTGACCTCCGGTTTCCCCTTGGTCAGGGTACCGGTTTTGTCAAAGAGAACCGTGGTTAACTTCTCGGATATTTCCAGGGCTTCACCATTTTTAACCAGTATACCCAGTTCTGCACCACGTCCAATCCCCACTGTCACCGCGGTGGGGGTGGCCAGACCCAGGGCACAGGGACAGGCCACCACCAGGATAGATATGAGGATGGTGAGTCCGAAGAGTAGAGTACTCCCCAGGAGGAAGTACCACACTATAAAAGCAACAATGGCGATGGTAAGAACGGTGGGGATGAAATAACTAACTGCACGGTCAGCTATCCTCTGAACAGGGGGTTTAGATCCTTGAGCAGATTCAACCAGTTTAATTATCTGGGCCAGGGTGGTGTCTTTACCGATTTTTTGGGCCTGAAATTTTAAAACCCCGTTCTGATTTATGGTCCCACCAACCACACCAGAACCCGTATTCTTAAGGGATGGTATTGGTTCCCCGGTGATCATGGATTCATCAACGTAACTTTCCCCAGAAACTACCTTTCCATCCACTGGTATCCTTTCGCCTGGTTTCACCAGCACGGTGTCACCCACCCTCACATCCTCCACTGGTACCTGGGTTTCAACACCTGATCCATCTTCATCATCCTGGAGAATGGTGGCAGTTTTAGCCTGTAAACCAACCAGTTTCTTTATAGCCGTGCCGGTACGGCCTTTTGCACGTGCTTCCAGCCACCTACCCAGCATTAGAAAACCAGCAAGCATCAGTGCAGTTTCATAGAACATGAATTCCGGGGTTAGCACGATGTTGAAGGTGCCCAGAATACTGGATATAAAGGCCACACCGATACCCAAGGAGTACATCACATCCATGTTCAAGCCACGGTTCTGGAGGGAACGATAAGCCGCGGAAAAAATAGGGTGGCTCACGTAGATAAAGGGCAAAATGGTAACTGCTAGCATAAAATAGGCCATATTAAATGGTAACATCACCCCAGCATACATCAACACCATCAGGGGGATGGAAACAGCAAAGGCAACAATAAAACGGTTTCTTTTACCATTGAGATCAGCCCGGCGTAATTTCTCCTCCTGATCTTCACTGGTTTCTCCTTCTAATCCCAGATATTCATATCCCAAATCTTCAATTGCTTCGCGCATTTCAACTACACTGGTTATCTGCGGATTGTAGGTTACGTAGGCCTTTTCAGCAGCCAGATTCACGTTAACTTCACTCACTCCACTGATTTTTCCTAAGACTCCTTCTATGGCCTGGACGCACATGGCACAGGTCATGCCTCCTACTTTGATAATGACCTTTTCATTCACCACACCGTAACCAGCATTTTCTACAGTATCCTCCAGATCCTGGAGTTTTAACTTATCTGGATTGTATTCCACAGTGGCTTTTTCGGTTCCAAAATTAACCTGGGCCTCTCCCACACCTTCCAATCCTTGCAATGATTTTTCAACATTCAATGCGCAAGAGGCACAATGCATGCCTGAAATTTTGATTTCTGCCTTTTTTTTAGAATTTTTCGCCATGTTAATCCGGCCCTTTTCATGGTTTATTCAAATCAAGCTGTTAATAATCTTTAAAATCTTCATTTAGGTTTGATATCAAGAATATAATCTCTAATTTCATATATTGGCAGGTTATTTGATTTGGTTAGTATTTGGCCCCCCTAACCTGTTTAAAATCATTTTACTGTTTATGGGTCAGATATCAGTTAATCTTTTTTTCAATGGGTTATAAGTCCGCTATCATGTCCAATATCTTTATAAATCTTACCTTCCTTCATAACCATGGTTATATTCTCCGGATTTCCTAGGGAATCTATATTCTGGAGAGGATTGGTTGAACAGATCACTATATCGGCTATTTTGCCCTTCTCGATGGTGCCGATCTTATCCTGCCATCCTAAAAGTTCAGCTGCGTGTTTGGTACCCGCCTGTATGGCTCCCATGGGATCCATACCGGCCTTACAAAGCAATCCCAGTTCGCGAAGGTTCTGTCCATGGGGGCCTATACCGCTATCAGTACCCATAACCATCTTCACTCCTACTTTTTGAGCTTTTTTAACACTTTTTTGGCCTTTGGTGAACACATTCTGGGCATCTTCTCTGCTGAATTCAGGAAGTTCCCCTGATTCTAATTTTTCCATGTTTACTTGGTGCACTAGCATGGTGGGAACCAGCCAGGCATCATTCTCAAGCAATAAGGATATACACTCATCATCAAGGTATGTTCCGTGTTCAATTGATTTAATACCTGCTTTAAGGGCATTTTTTATCCCGTTCGATCCATGGGCATGGGCCATTACTGGCAAACCACGGAAGGAGGCTTCTTCCACCATCACCTGCAGTTCTCCGGCGGTGAACTGGGGATGTTCGGGGCTGTCATTAGCGCTGATCACTCCCCCGGTTACCATAACCTTAACCACGTCTGCACCAGCCCGTAACACTTCACGAACTCTTTTTCTAACCTCTTCTTCTCCGTCACACACAGAATCGGGAAGACCGGGATAGGTTGTTTTCACCTGATGTCCGGATTTAAGATGTAAATCAAAATGTCCCCCAGTGGTAGATAGGGGCATTACACTAATCTGGAGCCGGGGGCCAGTGATGAGTTCCTGTTCCACAGCGATTTTCACTCCAAAATCAGCCATACCCGCATCCCGGACAGTGGTCACCCCCGCATTTAGGGTTCGTTTGAGATTAAGAGTGGCCTGGTAAAAATAAAGGGATAATGGGGTGAATAAAGGGTCTTCAAAGTGGAATCCAGTGAACATCATGTGCACATGACAGTCAATAAAACCCGGGAGTATGAATCCTCCCTGGGCATCTAGGTATTTGATCTTATCACTGGGGAGTTTCAAAGAACCTTCCACTCCAGAATCAATAATTTCATGGTTTTTAATGAGAATTTCTGCATTTTCTACAGGGTTTCCACCATTTCCATCGATTAGAGTTCCGTTACGGATTAGGAAGTACACTATTTGACACCGTCCTTTAGTATTTTTTAATGACACCAAACCTAGGCGGGATAATAAGTGAAATTTCTATAGTATTGATATTGTATTCGAAGTTCTTATCTTTTTTCAAAAATTATGGAATGAAGAAAACCATGAATAAATATTGCAGTGAAATAATTTCAATAGCCTTTTATTTGCAAAAATTATTTGAAATTTGAGGGTCAATAGGGATATCCATCTGATTTTTAGTTTGTATTAATGAAGGATGGGAAATTAAAGGGAAAAAAATATTAAGGACATAAAAAGATATAATTAGTATTAATATAAAGGGAGGTGGGAAGTGTTGGGAAATGTACCAAATCCAATGTTAGCAGTGGTTATATCATTTTTCTTACCAGGTATAGGTAGTATATATGCTGGTAAAACCATGATGGGAGCCATAATTTTTTTCGCAGCATTAATATCTTGGGCTGCTATTTATTTTGTAGGAGCCATTGCATTTATATTATACGTAGTGGTATGGCTTTATGGCCTTTATGACGCATACTCTGCGGCTAAAACCATTGGTTAATAAAATAATAATGTTAAGTTTACTTTAAAAAGTAAAGGGAGGTGAAAACCATGGTAGAAGTAAAATGGACTCCAGTTATAATTGGTTTAGTGATTGCAATAATACTGGGATTGATCATTGAGATGGTTCTTCCAGGATGGAGCATAATTGCTTATCTAATAGCAACCATATACGTTGGTTACACTGTTGGTGGAGGCTATGCCAACGGAGCTATTCACGGAGCACTGGTGGGAGTTGTTGCAGGTATCATAGGGGCCATACTTGCCCTAGTCATAGGTACAGCAGCAGCGGGACTAGCAGCTGGTATTTTAGCAGCAGTAATAGTGCTAGTGGTCGCAGCTATAATTGACGGAATCATCGGCGCTATCGGTGGAGCCATCGGAGCTGTAATCAAAGGAGAAGCATAGAAAAATCCACACTTTTCTATCTTATTTTTTTTTATTTTTTTATAAAAGAGGTGAAAAAATGGACATTGACTGGGGAGCAGTAGTTGTAGGATTCATCTTATCCATAATTTTAGGGGCCATTTTTGGTGTGATAATACCGGCAGTGGGTTCGGTTATTGGGCTCATCCTGGCCGGAATGGTTGTTGGTTACATGGTGGGGGGAACTGCCGGTAATGGTATGGCAAACGGGGCAGTTTCTGGTTTATTCGGAGCCATTGTGTTGTCCATACTGATGCTCATATTCGGAACAATAATTCTGGGCATACTTGGATTCGCAGCAGCCACAGTAACTTCTATATTCCTGTTTATAGCCTTCTTCGGAGTGATGATCCTGATGGCTATCGGCGGAGCCATTGGATCCATGATCAAAGGAGACACATAAACGTATCATACCTTAAAATCAACCATTCTTTTATTATGATTCTTAATTTTTCCCTTTTTTAGCAAAACTTTATTTTTTAAAAACACAAAAAATATAAACATTCATTAACCATTAAGGACGAAATAATAAGGTTTATATTGCTAAATTAGTGGAGTTATGAAGGTAAAAACCATGATCGATCAAAAAGTTACTCTCATTGGAACAGTACTGGCAGTGGTACTGGTTGTTGTTTTTGGAATGCTCATCCCCTTAGTGGGGGGTGTGATTGCCCTGATAGTAGCAGGAGTGGTGGTTGGATACCTGGCCAACCAGAACATAAAGACCGGGGCGATACACGGAGCTTTAATAGGGCTTTTCACCGGGATAATCTATGTCCTGATAATCTATGCAATTTCAGGATTCTCAGAAAAGATAGTCGGAGGTTTGATCATCTATTCCTTAGGTTCCATACCAGTATACATTCTTATAGGACTTGGTGGAGGAATCATAGGTTCAGTGATGAAGACCAGACAACAGGCGGTAGACGCAATATTGGAAGATGAATCAGAAGAAACTTCTTCTCCTGAAGATAGTGAAGGTGAAAAGTAGGAAACACACATATTCAAGGGGTGATATGATGGTAGACTGGAAAGCAGTGGGTGTGGGATCCCTAATAAACGCGGTTTTAACTATTATATTAACAATCTCTGTCTTCCCCCTATTCTTTTTAGGTCCCCTAATCGGGGGTTTGGTGGCAACCTACATTGGAAGTGGGGATAAAAAGGACGCACCTATTGAAGGAGGATTAACTGGAATCATAGGCGGACTTATTATTGGAATTCTGTTCATGGCTGGTTTCGGAGCTTTAAGTGCCATGATAGGACTTATATTTGCTAAAGTTGGCATGGTAGCTGGGGCTATGACTCTGATAGCTGGTCTCTTCATAACTGTGGTTTCCATATTCCTAGGAGGCGTCCTGGGTGTTATCGGAGGATTCATAGGTGCCGAAATCAGAGAAAACGGCCGTAAAAGAATAGAAGTCGAAAATTAGATTATTTTTTTAAATATATTTTTATTTATTATTTTTTATTTCTTTCATTTTCTTTTTTTATTTTACCCTAATCTCGGGGCATTATCTATTATTTGCATATTTTGATTCTTTAAAACGAATTGTGAACCTGGTTCCATGGGTATTGTCCAAATCTATGGTACCATTCAACTGGCTGGTTAAATTACTCACCAACTGCAGCCCCAGAGAATCTACCTTTCGGAAGTCCAGGTCTGGGGGGAACCCCACCCCATTATCACTGATCACCAGTTCAAATTCATCTCCCTTATTAAGACTCCTGAATTTAATGGATAACTCACCCATCCCTTCAGGGAATGCATATTTGAGGCTATTGGTTACTAGTTCGTTGATTATGAGGCCCAGGGGAATGGCGCTGTTGACATCCAATTTAACTGGCTCTAAGTCAAGGGTAAGATTTATTCCAGGACCTAAACGATAAGTATGGAAGAGATCAGTGGCCAATGAATGGATATAATCATCGAAATCAATTCTCCTCATACTGTCAGTCCGGTAAAGTCGTTCATGAATTAAGGCCATAGATTTGGCTCTGTTTTGACTTTCTTTAAAGATGTTTAGGGCCTTTTCATCGGTGATATAATGTGACTGAAGGTTTAGGAGGCTGGAAATAATCATGAGATTGTTTTTCACCCGATGATGGATTTCCTTAACCAGTATTTCCTTCTCGTCCAGGGAATCTTTAAGCTCCTGTTCGGCTTTTTCATGGGCAATAATCTCTTTTTTAAGTTTTCTGTTGGTTTTTTCCAATTCTTTTGTTCTTTCTTCCACTAATTCTTCCAAGTGTTCCCGGTAACGATCTCTTTCTTCTTCAGCCTCTTTAAGCTGGCTGATATCACTCCCCACCAATACCAATCCTAAAACATCATCTTTAGCGGTCCTAATTATGGAGGTGGAAGTCAAAACTGGTATTTTACTTTTTTTATTTGTTTTAAGGACAGTTTCAAGATTTTCAATGGCCTTGGAATAGGAATCAGACTGATTTATCTGGGGGAAAATTAAATCTAATGGTTGGCCCAGTAACTCACTTTCACTGTAACCAGATAATTCAATGGCTTTAAAGTTAACATGAATGATTTTTCCTTCCTCATCCAGTAAGAAAAGAAAATTAGACATGGTTGAGAGGATTCTATCAGAAATCATGGAAGAAGTTAGTTGGGGTAATCTGAATTTCCAGATCCCATAGACAATGAATGATATTCCCAGAGCCATCAGCAGATTAAGAATGCTTGGTGCAGGAATGGATATGGTCGGTAAGATAAACTCAGTAAGCACACCTACTATTATGGGTAAATAAACTCCAATAAAGATGTATTTTGCTTGTTGACGTTTTATTCCTGATGATTTAAGGTAATAGGTGAGAACCAGAATTGCACTGATCATGGCCAGTGAAAATGTCCAGAGCAATGCCAGTGAGTAGATTACTGAGTCAGATGGCAGGTAGGTCCACCCCCAATATCCCATCTGAACTCCCTGGGTTAGTGCACTTGTAGTTAGGTTTAAAATGGCAAAAATAGTGGATGGCAAATATATAATGATGTAGGTTATTCTTTTGGATAAGATGTTGAACTTTTCAGTGGATAGAAGGGCTAGGTGGAGGAGGAAAGAGGCGGTGAACATCCAGGGAAAAGCGGCCTTTACCCACCAGTAGGCCTGTTCTGGGGTGGTCACGTACTTAACCCCGAAGTCTGTAAAGGCCAGATACCCCACAAAGAAACTAAAAAGTGCCAGCACTTGATTTAACCGGTTATGGGGGTTTCTATAATAAATGAAGTTTCCCATGAATAGGCAGCTAACTGAAATTATAATAGAGATAATGGCAAAAAGGAGCATCAGGGCATCCTCTCATTATTAAGTTAAGGAAATGCATATTTTCAATATGACTAGTTTAATAATACATTAATTATATTCTGTTAAGTATATTAATTTATAGTTAAATACTTAACTTTTTATACTTAGTCGTGCATATATATTTTCATGGCTAAGTGGGATCGTATTGGGTTAAAGCGCCAAATGACAGCTGATGAGCTTGATAAGAGGATTAAAACTTTGGAAAAAGATGTCAAAGTTTTAAACAGATTACACTTCATCAGAAATAGGTATCTAGGTGATTCAGTTGAACTCGCAGCTTCTAAATCAGGAGTAACCAAAAGAGTGGGATACATTTGGCAAGAAAGATGGAACGAAGAAGGATATGAAGGATTAATACCAAAATATGGTGGTGGAAGACCAGCTCAACTCACAGACAATGATAAAAATGATTTGAAAGAAATATTAAGTAAAAGAGATGATTGGACAACTAAAGAGATTAAAAAACTCATAAAGGATAGATTTGGTCCAGATTTCTCAGAAAAACATGTGAGATCCATCTTAAAAAGTCTAGGATTAAAATTCGCCAAACCATATCCCAAGATATAACCGAATTCCTGAAATTAATAAGAGTTATTAACCCATATGGACGAATAATGATCATCCTTGACAACTTCCGATCACACCACGCCAACCTAACCACCCAAACAGCAGTAAAACTCAACATAGACCTCGTATTCCTACCACCATACTCACCACACCTAAACCCCATAGAATTCATCTGGAAAACAATAAAAAGACAACTATCACCATTATTCATAGAAACCAAAGAACAACTAAGAAATACAATAGAAAAACACTTCAAGAAATACTCAAAATCGCCAACATTCGCCAACAAATGGATAAAAAAATTTCTGAAAAAAGTATAAAAAAATAAGTTCTAAACTATAATACTAATTACTCACCCAGTATTTTCATTTAAATTTCCCGGTGGCTTTAATGGTTAAAAAAAATCTTATAATGAGTTTTTAATTATTTCATTACATTCTAATTTATCATTAGATCCAATTCTTAACTTGCTCTTAAATTTTCTTTATTTGTTTTTATTTCAATAATTCCCTGGTCAGCATCAACTTCCACCAGATCTCCTTCCTTTAATATTTCCAGAACATTTTCCTCTGGCTGGTCTACCATGGGTATGCTGGCCATTATGGCTCCGGTGGCGATTATTGGTTCTGCTTCCATGGCAATGATGGCCAGTGGTGCGGTATTGTTTTTGGCCATCTGGAAGATCACGTATGATCCCACAGTAGAACCCTTACCAGAGGGAATCACCAGTATTTTATCACGAATGTTTTGCTGGTAAAGATCGTGTTCCCGATCAGTGATGTTCCCAGTCTGGGGGTCAACACCGCCCAGAAAACTCAGGGGTTCTTGGGAAATGATCACACTTCCGGTGGCCTGTCCTCGTGAAATTTTACGACAATTGATAGGATGAGAGTTCATAATAGCTTTTCCTTCTTTTTTTATCCCTATAAAGACATAATTTCCTAGAATCTATAACCTGATGTTTATTTATGTTCATACCATAAAAAAAATTAGGGTGGTTGAAACCCTTCACTCAGAGGATTTTAAATCACCCTTATCTAATTTAATTGTTTTTTACTTCTCTATTTATTCCAATTCCAGTTCTACCCCACCAATTACTTTTCTTAAGTAATTGTAGAGGATTGCCATAACTGCGTAGATTACGAAAGTACCTATGAAGGAACCAATGATATTTCCGAAGAAGTATCCTATCCCTCCGAATGGGTTTCCAGTGGCGAAGTACATGACCAGTGTTGGTATGGCAAATATGAAGTTTACAACGGTCATTACCACTGCACCGATTAGTGCCAGGGGGATGGGTGATATTTTTTTGATTTCAAAGAAGTTTTCCCTTATTGAAGCGAATTTCAACTTCACACCACCAATTTTAGGGGCTAAGAAATTGTAAACCAGGGCCATGATGGCGGTGGATATGAAAGTAGCTATCAAGACCAGTATGGGAACTCCAATTATCATTATTATAATTCCAATGATTCCAAGTGCACCTAAACCCTCTAATCCTGTTACAGAAGTGCTGGTGCTGATTGCGGCTAGTGCCGCTCCCTGTAAAACTACGGCCAGTAGAGGTGCAACTATCAACATTATCAGGAAGGTTATAATGGTGTAAAGCAGGGATAACATCATTGATACGGGGATTACCGATATTGACATGATCTCTTCCATTTCAACTATCCCCACTTTAATACCGCCTATGCGGGGTACCAGTAGGTTGTAGATGAAGGCAATGAGAAATGATGATAAAATACTAAGTAGAAAGCCTCCCACTGGTAAAATAATGATAAGAGCTACGGATAACGTCAGCAGTATGCTGGTAATGATGTTGGCTTCTGAAGGAAGGAAAACAGCCACCACTCCCAGTACCAGGACTAATATTAATGCATAGATGAGACCCACTATTGCTGATATCGAGGAAGACATCAGGGTGTAGGGTACAATAGCTACAGATTTTATTTCTTTTAATTCTTCCATATGAGTAACCTCCAGTTATTATGCTTATAAACATTGATCAATCAGTATTATCTAATTTATTACTAGATATTCTAGTTATTTTATAATTCACCCTATTTATGCTGATCTAATTAGTTAAACTTAAAATCAGTGTTCTTTGATTTTCATAAAAATTGATGATATATTTCAGCAAATAATTAACACAATTAATCATCAAATTTATTATCATTTTTTTAGAACCCAATAAAAAAAATAAAAAGGGGTAAATTGTTTAGAGATTTTATTCCAGTACCAGTTTGACTCCGCCAATTCTGGGTTGCAGGAAGTTGTAGATTAGAGTGGCCAGGGCAACAATGATGAAGGTCATGATGAATGAGGATATTATTTGAACGATTAACATCATGAATCCTCCGAGAACATCTCCCATCATACTGAACTGGGCCAGGTTTAGTATTCCCTGTATAAGTCCAAATATTGCAGATACAACTGATAGAGCGATTGCTGCAGGGAGCATTGGTATGTTGGTTAGTTCAAAGCCATTGGCTGCTTCGGCGAATATGAGTTGTATTCCGCCGACTTTGGGTATAACTATGTTATAGAATAGGGCGAACAGTGCGTATGCAATGAAGCTGAATATGAATGCAATTATCGGCATTATAATTATCCAGAACAAAGCCCATATTCCAGAGATTGCTGCCATACCTGCACCGGTTGGAAGTGCTGATACATCGGTGGCGTTGGTTGCGTTTGCGGCTACATTAGCTGCTATTGGAATTATTCCACTGATCAGTGATAGTACTGATGAACCAGCCAGGCCCATGTACAGTCCCATTATGAAAGTTAATATAGCGACTACACATGAAAGTATGAGGGCCAGGGGTACCACGGAAATCGTTTTAACTTCATCTCCTTCCATACCGAGTTTAATACCACCTACTCTGGCGGCAAGTACATTGTAAAGTAATGCCAGAATAAATGCATACACGATATTGAAGAAGAACGAGGTTAGCGGCCATAGAATAATTATAGACAATCCCAATAAGGTAATGAAACTAGCGAATAGTCCCATGCCCGGTATTAAAGCTGCAATGGTTCCAAAAAATAGTATTAGAAGAATTGCTGCGATAAAGGCTAAAATTGCGTGTATCGAAGATGTCATTAATGTGAATGGTGCTGTTCTAATCTTTTTTATCTCTTTGATATCGACCATTTTTTTCACCTCCCTTTATAATTAGTAACAATATTGTCTGTTGTTAGTAATATATTAATTTTTCCTTTTCAGGGGGTTAAAAAGCGGTAAATAATCAAAAATATAATAAAAAAAGGAAATTTTTTTAAAAAATCAGAAAATCTGGAAATAGGTTCTATTGTTAAAAATTTTAAAACCATTTATTTGATTTTTCCAGAACATTATCCACGATCTGTACTGAAGATCCCAGGTAGGTATGGGGGTCCATGATCTCATCCACTTCCTCTGGGCTTAAATAATCATTTATCTCTTTTTGTTGGAGTACAACGTCTTTTAAACTAGTTTTCTCTTTGTTAGCTTCCAGAGCACACTTCCTGACAATTGCGTAAGCACTTTGCCTGCCCATACCTTTACGGGTTAGTTCAGCCATGAACCTTTCGGCCATTATAAGGCCACCAGTTAGATTAAGGTTCCTTTCAATGTTTTCAGGGTAGAAAACCAGTTTTTCCATCAAACGGATCGTCAAGTTCAGTATGTAATCAGTTAGTATGGAAGCCTCAGGGAGTATGATCCGCTCAGATGATGAGTTAGTCAGATCCCTTTCATGCCACAGTGCATTATTCTGAAGGGCAGGGGCTGGATACGCTTTAATAACTCTGGAAACTCCACAGATCCTCTCGGCGGTGATGGGGTTCATTTTATGGGGCATGGTACTGGAACCCACCTGTTTTTCAGGGTCGAAACTTTCTCCTAACTCTTTGATCTCGGTACGCTGTAGATTACGGATTTCCAGGGCAATCTTATCCAGGGTACTGGCCAGGTTAGCCAGGTCCATCAAGTATTCAGCGTGATTGTCCCTTTGCACCACCTGGTTGGATATCATTGCGGGGGGAAGTCCCAGTATCTTTGAAACTTTAATGTGTATTTCCAGTCCATCTTCACCCAGTGCTGCGGTGGTACCCACTGCTCCGGTCATCATTCCCACGCAGAGTCTTTCTTTACATCCTTCCAACCGTTCATACTGGCGGTGAAGTTCATCTGCCCAGAGGGCGAATTTCATCCCGTAGGTGGTGGGTAGGGCGTGCTGTCCATGGGTTCTACCTATACAAACTGTTTTTTTATGTTCATCAGCTAGTTTTAGGACGGTTTTTGCCAGGCGAGTGATTTTTTCCTGTATGATCTCAATGGAATCTCTTAATAAAAGTGATTGGGAACTGTCAATGATGTCATTGGAGGTTGCACCAAAATGGACATATTCGCCGGCATCTCCTTCACATACCTCCGCGAGGGCTTTTACAATGGATGCAATATCGTGGTTAGTTTCTTTTTCTATTTCAGCCACTCTTTCAGTGGTAACGTACTGGGTACTGGCCTTACTCCGTATTTCAAGGGCAGCTTCTTCAGGAACCAGGCCCATTTGAGCCTCAGCTTCAGCAAGAGCAGCTTCAACTTCCAGCATTTTCTGAAGTTTATTCTCTGATTCCCAGACGTTTTTCATTTCCGGGGTTCCATAACGAAATTCAATTGGGTGGATAGCCATGTCAAAAACTCCTTAAGTCTTATATTATAATCACTAAAAAAATATTAAATCTGGTTTATTAAAAAACTTATTTGAAAACATCCTGATCTTTCATATGAATATTCTCGAGTAGTTTACGGCCACTCATAACAAATAATCCTTTAAATGTGCCTTGAATCTTTATAACTCCATAAATCTAATGAGGAGTTTAAAAAATAAGGATTTTAGGAATATGAAAACCTGAGAGCTATGCAGAAAACAGCCAGAATAACAGTCATGATTATAACCTGTTCTGGACTGAGCTTGGGGCCTTTGGTTTCCTCTTCAAAGTACCTTACCAGACCCGCCCCACTTGGTGGGAGATATTTTTTCTCTTTCTTTGCCAATTAAATCACCATAAAAAATTGATCATAAAATATTATATTCAGACATTTCATTCTATTCATAGATATTTATTCACATCTATGTTACACATTACCACTTTATATTTGTAGTGGTGTACCTATCGGTAATATCCTAGAGATCTGTAAATTAAAAAAGTATAAATTATCTTCAGACTAATAAGAATTATTAGAGTTTAAATAATCTTCAGATTAGATGGGGCTTTAATCGTTTTTTCACAGGCGCATACATATTTAAAACAATTCAAAAGGATTATTATGGGTTTAATTATAGTGTTACATGTTTAGTATTTTAAACATAAAGAAGTCAGGGAATTAATATGGGATACTTTGAAACATTGGAAGAGGGCACTGCAAAGGCCTATGAAGTGGCCAAAGAGGCCCGAAAGAAGGGTCATGATATTGAAACCGAACCCGAGATACCTCTGGCCAAGAACCTGGCCGAACGTGTGGAGGGGTTAGTGGGCCCATCAGGGATAGCAAAGCACATAAAAGAATTGGAAGAGGAAATGTCCCGTGAGGAAGTTGCCTTCGAAGTGGCTCGGGAGATAGTCACATCGGATGAGGTGATGAATGCCGATCCAGGGAACAAGGACCAGTACAAAATAAAAGAAGAGGCTGCTGACCAGGCGGTTCGTACAGCTCTATCAATTCTTACCGAGGGGGTGGTGGCCGCACCACTGGAAGGAATAGACCGGGTGGCCATCAAAAGGAACTTTGACCAGAGCTGGTATCTGGCCATATACTTCACAGGACCAATAAGAAGCGCAGGGGGGACTGCATCAGCACTTGCAGTATTAATTGCAGATTATATTCGGCTTAGTATGGATCTGGATGTATATAAGCCTACTGATAGGGAAATAGAACGTTATGTTGAGGAAGCGGAGCTTTACGAGTCTGAAGTGACTAATCTGCAGTACTCCCCATCCCCGGATGAAGTCCGTTCCGCAGCCAAAAATATACCAGTGGAAGTAACCGGTGAACCCACTGATCAAGTGGAAGTATCTCACCGGGATCTGGAACGGGTGGAAACCAATCATCTCCGGGGAGGGGCCCTTCTGGCCCTGGTTGAGGGTGTTATCCAAAAAGCCCCCAAGGTACTGAAATATGCTAAAATGCTCAAGATAGAAGGCTGGGATTGGCTGGGAGATCTATCTAAAAAATCAGATAAAGATGATGAAACTGATGAAGAAGCCAAGGAAGAGACTCCCAAAGTAGATGATAAATACATGAGGGATATCATTGGAGGCCGACCAGTTTTAGCATATCCTCAAACCAAGGGAGGGTTCCGTTTAAGGTATGGCCGATCTAGAAACACTGGATTGGCGGCCATGGGTGTGCACCCGGCCACCATGGAGATCCTGGAGTTTTTAGCTGTCGGAACCCAGATGAAAATAGAAAGACCGGGTAAGGGAAACTGTGTGGTTCCCTGTGACAGTATTGATGGACCAATTGTGAAACTCCGAAATGGGGATGTGGTAAATGTAGACTCTGTTGAAGAAGCTCACAAAATAAGGTCACAGGTAGTGGAAATAATCTATCTGGGGGATATGTTAGTGGCTTTTGGAGAATTCCTCAGAAACAACCACCAACTGCTCCCAGCTGGCTGGTGCGAAGAATGGTGGATACAGCTCCTGAAAAATTCAGCCAGTTATGATGAGGGGCAGGAAGAGGAACTGAACCAGTATCTTCAGGAAAAAATCACCGCTCGCGGTGCATTTGACCTTTCAAAACAGTATAATATTCCCCTCCATCCAGACTACACTTATTTCTATCATGATGTAACCATAAAAGATCTTAACACACTTCGAAGCTTGCTTTATAGTGATATCCATGATAATAACATTGAAAAGGACCTAAAAGTTAATATTGGTCCGGAAAAGAGAATTTTGGAATCACTGGGAGTGCCCCACGAGGTGCGTGAAGGTAAAATTGTACTGGCACATGAGGATGCCTATGCCCTTCTCAACACATTAAACCAACCACTCAATACTGAAGAGGACATAACAACCATGGAAGCTTTAAATCAGGTTTCTCCAGTGGAAATAATGGCAAAAGCACCTACATATCTTGGTGGTAGGGTAGGGCGGCCTGAGAAAACCAAGGAAAGAATGATGAAACCCGCGCCCCACGCCCTTTTCCCAATAGGAACCAATGGGGGGAACCGGCGAAACATTGTAGAAGCTGCTAAAAAGGGCAATATCACAGTTGATATAGCTCGATGCAAATGTACCAACCCAGAATGTGGTGTAGGTTCAATGCAGGCCATATGCCCAGTTTGTGGGGCTCGCACAGTTCCCACTAGCTCAGGGAAAAAGAGAATCAACGTGGCAAATCTTCTTCGTAAGGCCTATAAAAATGCAGGGGTACGGAAACTGGATGAGATAAAGGGAGTGCAGGGAATGATATCCGAAGAAAAATTCCCAGAACCTCTGGAAAAGGGAATACTCCGGGCAAAAAATGGTGTTTACACCTTTAAAGATGCTACAATTCGTCATGACTCTACCGATTTGCCACTTACTCATTTTATACCCCGGGAGATAGATGTAAGTCTTGAAAAACTTCGAGATTTGGGATACACTCACGATATCAAAGGTGAGGAGCTTAAAAATGATGATCAGGTGGTTGAGCTCCGCATACAGGATTTGGTAATATCAGAGGCTTGTGCAGAGTATCTCATGCGTGTTTCACATTTCATTGATGATCTCCTGAAAAATTTCTATGAGATGGAACCCTTCTACAATGTTAAGACCAAAGAAGACTTGGTGGGGCACCTGGCAGTGGGATTGGCTCCACACACTTCCGCTGGAGTTTTGGGCCGGATCATAGGATTTACTAAAGCCGCAGCGTGCTATGCACATCCTTACTTCCATTCAGCCAAGCGTCGAAATTGTGACAGTGATGAAGATTCTGTAATGCTCCTCATGGATGCTTTACTAAACTTTTCCAAGGTTTACCTCCCCAGTAGCCGTGGGGGGCGAATGGATGCACCGCTGGTTTTGTCATCCCGTATTGATCCAGAGGAAATCGATGATGAATCCCATAACCTGGACACCATGGAAATGTTACCCCTGGAACTTTACCAGAAAACCATGGAGAATGCCAAGCCATCTGACGTGGTGGGCCTGGTGGACAATGTTAAAAAAAGGCTGGGTAAGGATGAACAGTACCGGGGATTGATCTATTCCCATGAAACCTCAAGCATACACCAGGGACCAAAAATCTGCCTCTATAAAACATTACCCACTATGAAAGAAAAGGTAAATGAACAGATCCGTTTGGCAGAAAGGATACGTGCGGTGGATCAAAAAGGAGTGGTGGAAGGAGTCCTCAATTCCCATTTTCTGCCAGACATGGCCGGGAATATACGGGCATTTGCCCGGCAGAAAGTACGTTGCACCAAGTGCAACAAGAAATATCGCCGCATACCACTAACTGGTGAATGTACCTGTGGTGGAAATCTAATATTGAGCATATCCAAGGGGTCAGTTACTAAATACTTGGAAATATCCAAGGAACTGGCTAGTCGTTACCCTATAGATCCTTATCTAGTGCAACGGATTGAACTCATAGAGTCAGGTATCAATTCTCTCTTTGAAAGTGACCGATCCAAACAGAGTTCACTGGATGTGTTTCTGTGACCTAAAATTACATCTTCTAGTGCACATGATGTGTTATCCCATACTATAATTTATGGATTGGGCGGTGATCTGTTCACCTCAAGTGTCCAATTAGGGGGATGTGATGATGTTAGTGAAAAATGGTCATCTACCTTAACAGTTTTGTCAATCAGAACAGTTTGGGAATCGAAAAGTTTTATAAATGTAGAAATAGAAATTATAAATAGATTTGAAAACTCTTTCCGGGGGTTAGGGGGAAATTTTAGTGATTATTAGTGTTGTTAATATTTATTTTAAAAGTAAGTCGGAGGATAAATGATGAAGGATGCCCGTATTATTGCTGCTATACCTACCAAGGCGGAAACTTGTGTTTTGAAAAACAATGGGATATTTGAGAAGTTCAGTCATGAAAAGATATTAAAATCCTGCCTTATGGCAGGTGCTCCCTTATGGGCTGCGGAAAAAATAGCTTCTCAGGCTGCCGGAGCTGCCTATGATGGAGTCACCACTAAAGAAATCAAGATGTGGGTATATGATTCTTTGAAGCGGGTAGAACCTGAAATAGCCGACAAATATCTCCGTAGTAACCAGTTAAGGGTGCGAACTTCTAGAGATACCATTGAATCCTTCGACAAATCAAAAATAGAGAAAACCCTTATTGTAGAAACAGGTGCCAGCCCAGAACTTGCCGATAAAATAGCTACCGAAGTATGGAAAGAGGTTAAAAAACTGGACGTGGAATACTTAACCGCACCCATGCTCAGGGAAATGGTAAACACCAAACTGGTTGAAAATGGACTGGAAACTTTAAGGAGACGATACACCAGGCTGGGTATACCTGTTTACAACATCACCAACCTCATTGAAAACGGCAGCCGGGACAATGCCAACATGATCCACAACCCCGAAACTGTGCACAAGTACGTGGCTGACGAGGCCCTTAAGCAGTACGCACTATTGCACATACTCCCCAATGAACTGGCCGATGCACATATGGGTGGGGATATACACATTCACGACCTGGAATTCTTTGCTGGCAGACCTATAAACTGTCTTCAACATGATTTAAGATTCTTCATACGAAATGGGCTTAAAGTGGACGGTACTGGAGACCATACCTCTGTGGCCGGACCACCAAACCATATAGAAACCCTTATGAACCATTCTGGAGAAATCATGCTGGCAGCACAGCAGAATATGAGTGGAGGGCAATCCATGAGTCTTTGGAATGTCTTCGTTGCCCCATTTGCCCATGGACTTCCCTACGAAAAGGTCAAACAGGCAGTGCAGATGTTCATTTACAACCTGAACATGGCCTACGCTGCCCGGGGAAGCCAGGTACCCTTCACATCCATCAACATGGAATTCACAGTACCGGAATTCTTAAAAGAAGAACCAGCTTACGGTCCTAAAGGTCGTTTGGTGGGAACCTATGGTGATTTTGAAGACGAAACTCGTATGCTGCAAAGGGCATTCACTGAAGTCCTACTTGAAGGGGACTCAGATGGTAAACCACACCTATTCCCCAACACCATATATGCCCTACGAAAAGAAGTCCTCAAGGACGAATTCGCCGATGACTTGGAATTAGTCCATGAATTATCATCTAAATATGGTACTGCCTACTTCACTAACATGTTACCCAGTTATCGGGGACAGATGGCCAACTACATGGGATGCCGAACATCGCTTTCTGACAACTGGACAGGGGACTGGGAAAAAGATTGTTTCAGAACAGGAAACCTGGCCTACGTAACACTGAACCTACCAAGAATAGCGTACCAATCCCGGGATGAGGATGAAATCTTCGAGTACTTGGATTCATATTTACGTCTGTCTGAAGAGGTGCTGATGTTACGTCGTCAGCAGGCAGTGGCCTGTCTAGATGATTACAACCTGTTACCATTTTTAAGCCAGGAACTCAATGGAGAACGTTACTACCGGGTGGAAAATTCCACAATGACCTTTGGTTTTGTGGGATTAAACGAAATGCTCCAATCATTCTGCGGATCCGGAATTGAAGACCCAGATTCACTCAAATTAGGCCTTAAGGTTGTTGATTATATGAATGGACGGGCTCAGGAACTTAAAAAGGATACTGGACTTCGTTGGACTATTATCCAGACACCTGCCGAGTCAACAGCTTACCGGTTTGCAATGCTGGATCGGGAAAAATTCGGTAACGATGCCATAACTCAGGGAGATTCTGATGCCTATTACTACACCAATTCTTCCCATGTACCGGTGAATACCAGTGTGAATCTGGCTGAGAAGATCCGTATTGAAGAACAGTTCCACAGCCGTACTCTGGGTGGACACATTTTCCATGCCTTTATGGGTGAATCCCACAGTGACCCAGAGGCACTCATGAGCCTCACTAATAAAATTGCTAGGAAATCAGATATTGGTTTCTGGGCATACAGCAGTGCTCTGAGCTTCTGCGTGAGATGTAAAACTTTGATGAAAGGATTACAAAATAACTGTGTTTCCTGTGGAGAACAGAAAGAAGTGGAGTGGTACGACCGAATAACTGGATACGTACAACAAGTAGGTCGTTCTAAATCTGCTAGTGGGGGATGGAATCCTGGTAAAATGAAAGAATTACATGATAGGAGAAGGTTTTAAACCTTTTCTGAATCTTTTTTTCTTTTAATTTTATTTAAGAATTTTTCAGAATTTTTTTTAAGAATAATGAAGGATTAAAACTAGAATAAGATTTTTTTTAGGCTATAAAAAAGAGTTTTTTTTAAGGGGTATATAATGAATTTAAGAGGTTAAATATTTCAAACCGGCTATTTGATTTAAAATATCGGTTTTAGTTAGAATTCCAATGGGTTTGTCCTTTTCATCGGTGATGATGAGACGTCCAATTTTATTTTTATTCATAATTTGGATGGCTTCTGATATCATAACGTCCTGTTTAACGGTAATTATGTATTTGGACATCAGATTGGTTATTTTAAGATCCTTCTCTTCATTGGCAATGGCTTTGGTAATGTCAATAAGGGTTAGTATTCCTATAACCGTATCATTTTCAATTACCGGGGCACCGTCGATTCCGTTATTGGATAGGATCCATGCTGCTTCCTTTATATCCATGTGGGGTTCTAGAGTTATAAGGTCCTGGCTGGCTATTTCCATCACTGATTTATGGGGTATGCTTCGTATATCCCTAACATCCAGGAGCAAAACACCATCCATATCATCCCTTCCCACAATAATTCCATTCACCACTAGTTTATTCACAGGACTGGGGCCAACTCTTATTTTATCCCCTAGATCAAGTTGTTTGATATCTCCCATGACTTTAATGGTTGCTTCACACTCTCCAGGTTGGGGTAGGCTGGTGAATTCTATCTTAGTAACGGTTATGTTTTCCACTAGTTTATCCTTTTTAAACAAAGGCACGGTTTCTTCTTCATCAGCAGCACTGAGATTTAATGCATGATATGCCTCTATAGTGGGTTTATAACCTCCTCTAGGGCCTGGAACGCCTTTCACGATCCCCATACTTCTTAAGGATTGCATTTGATTTCTTATGGTCCCAGGATTCCGCTTCATAATCGCGGCAATATTCTCTCCTTTAATGGGCATATAATTTGATTTACTATACAGGTCAATCAAAACTTGCAATATTTCTTTTTGGACGGTTGTGAGCAATAAAACACCTTCTGATTGGTTATTATTGTTGTAAGGAATAATAATACCAATTATTGTTAAGAGTACCACCAATAACAATCATGGTATAAACCGGATCCAATGGGGATGGAAGTCCTATTTATTCTTAATATCTACTATATCAGGGGGAAATATCTTTTTATTATCCTGTGCGCTTTAACACGTTTAGAAAAAAATAAAAAGGTATGGTGAAGAGTAATCAGGTTATGATCTCTTCTAACCGGTTATCATCAATACCTTTCTTGATTTCCAGTGCCATTCTGCGTCCCATGCTTAATGGTTCTCCGTAATAGAGGTAGCTGTAGGCAGATCCGTTCATGAAGGTGTTGGTTCCTCCGTCGGAACGGGCACTCATTTCAAATACTACTACTTCCAGGTCATCGTTAACCAGGGTTTGCATGCAGAATGGACCGTTAAATCCTGGTGGTACTAATCCTTTAGCACCCTCAGTGATCTTGTCTCCTATATCAAACACTTGGGGGAGTAGTGATTCTCTCATAACCACTGGGTGGTTACCGGTTACAACGTAAGATGCGTTTACGCCCATATCGATCTGATCTGTGGCAGGAACTCTGACTAAACCATCGATAGTAGATTCGTATCTGCTGTCAATTCCTAAAAGTTCCACTTCATCCTTTAATCCAGAGAAGAAGTAATGGATACAGTAGTTACATCCCAATACGTATTCTTCAATGTGGGCTTCTTTTATATCTTCGTCTTCGATCCATTTTCTTTCCAGCATGGCCTCAATTTTTTGGTCAAATTCCTCAGTTGAGGTGGCAACGAAGTATCCTCTTCCTCCCCTTGCTCCGGGGAATTTTACCATAACAGTTCCTTCGATTTTGGAGGGATTGGTTATTTTTTTAGGAATCCTAACCCCGGACTCGGTCATCAATTTTCTTTCCAGGTCCCTTTCAGCTTCCCACCTTAAAATGTCCCTGTTTCCAAACATGGGGACGTTAAAAATAGTTTCAATATTGTCCAGTCCTGCATAGGCCACGAAGGATCCATGGGGGAATACTATACTGTTCAAATCCCTTAACTGGTCCTGGACTTCATCATTAACAATGTCACTAAAGTTGTCAACCATGATGAATTCATCAGCAACATTAAATCTTTTGTAAGGAACTTCCCTTCCTTTTTCACAAACTACTGCTGTCCTGAACCCCTCTGCTTTTGCTCCCTGAAACATATGCAGGGATGAATGACTTCCTAAAGTTGCAATAGTTATGTCTTCCTTATCATACCCATCCAAAACATCCAGAATTTCCTGCCGGTCTATTTTACTCATTTGCTAAATCCCTCCGCATGTTAATAAATATCTGGTTAAATTAACATGGTTAAGTTCTGATAGTTATCTTTTTCGTCTTGATTTTTGGTGTGAAGGGTAAGTAGTGCAGTAATACATGTATAATTAATCTTTTTTTAAACTTTTAAAAATGAAAAATAAGATAGCTAAGTTCTGTAATTCAAGTTTCAAGTGTTTATTTATTTCTTACTCCGGAGGTATTTGGGTATTAATGATTAAACTTGTGAGGCCATGTTTTTGATGTGGATCAGAAATGTTTTTATATTTCATGTGTTAATAGTGATTTATGTAGGTGATGGGTTCCACCTTATAACCGCGAAGTGCTGATGATCCCTATAACAAATTAATATGTGGAGGAATCATAGTTGCCAGCGGAATCAAACTCACCATTCACGAAAAAGGTTTTTATATATGTTTTTAATTGTTCAGGATTGATATTAAAGTTCTTAATTTTGGTTTTAAGACATTTTTACAGATTTTTGGCTTTTTTAACTAAACTTGCCCCTCAATCATTAAAATTTCTATTTAAATCAGTTTCCAGACAATTGAATATTTTTTCATTCATCAACTGGTTTACAAGAAACAGTGATTTGAAAAAGAACAAGGGATTTTATTCATTGTTCTAGTCTCCCTAAATACATCATGTTGAGGCGATTTGTATTTTAGATAATGCTTTAAGGTTCGTCCGGAAAAGAGAACATCCTGAAGGTGGATTCACTCTTTATGAAGGGATTCCTGATACTAAGAACACGTACTACGGTGTTAAAATTCTTCAAATGTGGGATGAAGAACCTAAAAATATGGAAAGCACAATTAAATGGATTGAAAGCTTACAGGAAGGAAGACAATACGGTACCAGGGGAATTTTTTACAGGGTAAACATTCTGGATTCATTTAAAAGAAATACAAATTTTCCTCAAAAATATGTTAATAGATTTTTAGAGCGATACAAGACTTCCAATTTGGAAATAATTTATTTAATGGCTAATATCATGAGAATAGTGGGGATTGAACTGCCAGGGTGTATTAATAAATGTGTTTTGGACTTCCAAAATCAGGATGGTGGATTTGGGAGATATAAGTCTGATATAATGTCTACCTATTATGCTCTGGAAACATTGAATCTCATTAACCCGGATTTAATTAATTCACCGGATAAAATAATGGATTTCACTGAGAATTGCCAGACTGACGAAGGAATTTTTGCTTACACTCCCTTAAGTTACCCTCCCTATATTGAAAGCATATATGCAGGGATTAGAATCTATGAAATTCTTGATTATCCCCTCGTTCACTGGTCAAACCGTGATGAAGTCATTAATTTTGTATTAAAACTTCAAAATGCCGATGGAGGGTTTAGAAGATCTTACTTCATAGGGATATCTGAGCTTGAGTATGTTTACCGAGCTTTGTATATTCTAAAAAGCTTACAATACATCTGAATCTTGCTCTGTGAATTCCTTTGACCCGTTTAAGATAAAAATAATGATAATTATATTCGCTAAGTTCCATTTAAAATTGAAATTTATTTAAAATTTAATGAAAATCCAAAAAGGAGATGATATAATGAATTTGTGGAAAGATATTAAACCCGGGCCAAATGCACCGGAAGTGGTGTACGCAGTGATTGAAATACCCAAGGGTTCACGGAATAAATATGAATATGACAAGGATAAAGAGGCTTTTATCCTGGACCGGGTACTGTCATCACCATTCTTCTACCCCGGTGAATACGGTATAATCCCTCAAACTCTCTATGATGATGGAGATCCCATGGATATACTGGTAATCATGGAACAACCAACATTTCCAGGTTGTGTAATTAAAAGCCGACCAATTGGACTTTTAAAAATGATCGATGGTGGAGAACAGGATGACAAGATCCTGGCGGTTCCAGTGGATGACCCTAGATCCATTCACATAAAAAACATCAACGATCTTCCAGAATCACTCCTCAACGAGATTGTTCACTTCTTCCAGGAATACAAACGACTTGAAGGAAAAACTACCGAAGTATTGGGCTGGGAAGATTACAAAAAAGCATTGAAGGTAGTAGAACATTCAATTAAGCTTTATAAAAACTAATATTAAAATTTTTAAAAAATATCTATATTTTTTATCTAAAAAATGAATGAGAATAGAACTTATCTATCCTTCCACTAAAACTTTCAATTTACCATCATAGAGGTCAATTATAAGGCCATGGATTGGCACATCATCTGGAATAAATGGTGATTCCTTGATTTTTTCCACTACTACCATCACATTCTCTTCTTCACCATCAATTGCCCCTATCCAATCTTTAAGATTTACCTCAGAAAGTGCTTTTTCATCCACACCCCTGGCTTTCATGTTGGCTTCCAGTTTTTCAGGATCCACATTGGCCATTCCACAATCGTAATGACCGATTACCATTACTTCTTCCACACCCAGAGCGTGGATGGCTGCGGCCACTGAACGAATAACATCCCGGTCAACTGCAGCATTACCTGCATTTTTGATTATCTTGGCGTCTCCCCTTCCAATTCCAATTGCAGGTTCTAAAAACCCGGTAAGTCTGGTGTCCATACAGGTCACAATGGCCAACTTCTTTTGGGGCATGTGACTCATTTTTTTAGGTTCGAAATCTTTAACGAAATCTTCATTGGCCTTTAAAACTTCATCAAGCATCATTTTATCACCATAACATTGAGTAAGTTATCTAAAGTAGAGATTTTATTCCAAAATATCCTAAAATTCTTTAAAATAATAAAAAAAATAGTAGATGTGAGGTTAATGTTATTCCTCACTAGGTTCTTTGTCTATCACTGAAAGAGGTGGTTTTTGTTCCACATCGTATCCGGGGTGATAGTCAAATACATCCTGTAATTCCACGTTTATTTTATGGAAGATCCTGGCCAGTGGTATTTCGGCTGGGCATACTTCTTCGCACTGTCCGCAGTTGGTACAGGAATCCACCATATGCAACATTCTCACAAAGTGGAACATTGGTGATGGGGGAATTTCACCTTTAGGTACCCAGTTAACAGATTCGGACTCAATGGAACATTCCCTACAGAAACAGATAGGGCATGCTTCTCTGCAACCGTAGCATTTGATACATTTGTCAAATTCATCCAGGTACTGGTCCAGGTTCATTAACTCGTCACTTTCTTCGAAATTCCGGGCTTGCCATTTGTTAGCCAGATTAACCATTGCTTTATCGATGTTAGCCCTTATTTCAATACCCTTTGGAACTGGGTCCTGTACTTTTAAGACGTTTGCTTTAATGGCTTTATCCAGGATTTCTGCACCTTTTTCGGAGAATACCTCTACGAAGGTTGCTTTACCTGCCTGTGGTCCGATTACTCCCCAGTTACCCATGGCTAGGTCTGCCATTTTGGGTATGTTGGTTTCGCATCTTCGGCAGTTGGTTCTTCGTCCGTATCCCTGGTCTTCCAGCTCGTCAATACTGACCTCTTTTTCAGCGTCATCCGAGGTTTCAATTACCAAGTTTCCTTTGGCGATTTCTTCCTTCACCACTGTGTCTGGATCGATTTCGTAGAATTTTTCGATCATTTCACGGGCCTGTACTGGGGGTAAGGTTCCTCCGCAGTTAATCCCAATCATCACCACATTGTCCTGATTGATCTGCTTCCTTTTCATCAGTTCCACAATGGTCATGGCGTCGCAGGGTTTGGTGGTGACTGCGATTTTCATGTCCTGTGCACCGTCAAGGTATTTGTGGATTACTTTGGCCATGTTCAGTGTTCCGCAGTGGAGGGATCCTGCTGTTTCTATGACCTCTTCAGGGTCGGTTATTAGTGTGGGCACTGCATCGTATAGATCAGCACCTTTTTTCACGGCGAGAACTGCATCCACTATACCTTCTTCAAGTAAGAACTTGAGAATGGATGTTACTGCGCCTCCACATTCTCCACTGGCTGCTATTTCTTCATCAGGGGATAAAGCATAATACATGTCGTTTATTTGAACCATTTGATCACCTTACACTTCTGCCTTGTTTTTTCTCCAGGAGAAGGGACCAAGTTCTTTAACTTGTTCACTCACCATCTTCATTGCATTGGCGAATTTCTCACCTTCAGAAGCAGATATCCAGTCAAGGTAGAATCTTCCTTCTTCAAGGCCCAAGGTCTTTATCACTGTTTTTAAAGCGGTTATACGTCGGTCACATGCGAAGTTTCCTCTGTCGTAGTGACAATCTCCAAAGTGGCATCCGGCAACCATTACTCCGTCAGCTCCTTCATCAAATGCTTTCAAAACAAAGAGAGGATTTATCCTACCGGAACACATTACTCTTATTATTCGCACGTTTGGGGGATATTGCATCCTTGCTGTACCTGCAGTGTCTGCTCCACCATAGGAACACCAGTTACAACAAAAAACTATTATTTTAGGGGTCCATTCCATATGATTATCTCCTTTTTCTTTTTTGATAATTATTTTTCATAATCGCAAATTTCTAACCATGAGGTTTGCGTAATTGTTAGATTAATTTCTCCAGTTAATGGTTAATAACAAACCACATCTTGCATTTTTCTATTTTTGCTGGGGGTGATGTTCTTCCTGACTCTAATTTTTTTTTTATTGATGATATATTTGAGCGACAAATTATTAGGTCAGAATCAAAGGATTATACAAATGTGGTTTGTTATATCTTGAATTTTTCAAGATCGTGATATGACCTATTTTCTTCGGGTCTGGCATGATTTGATCAGTGTGTTAAGTAAGGATTATAATATAAAAAAGGTGGGAATCCCACCTTCAAGTTTTTTCACGGTTTATTTTCCAGGTGCTGGGAAATAAGACAATGGTGGCATTTTTTCGTCCATGCCTCTGGTGAAACCATAGGTTTCCTGTAGTTTGAGGTTGATTTCATGCCAGATTTTTGCCAGTGGTATTTCGGCAGGGCACACTTCCTCGCACTGTCCGCAGTTGGTACAGGATTCCACCATGTGGATTAACCTTTCCATATGGAACAGTGGTGATGGTGGGAGTTCTTTGCTCAGCCAGTCGGGACCATTATTTGATTCTAGACAGCAGTTTTCACAGTAACAGATTGGACAGGATTCCCTGCAACCGTAGCACTTGATACATTTGTCGAATTGGTCCATGTACTGGGCCATTGTGGCAAATATTTCGCCTCTGGTTTCGTCGAAATCTTTGGCTTGCCATTTACCAGCTAATTTTGCCATGATCTTGTCGATGTTAGCCCTTATTTCAACACCTTTAGGAATTGGTTCCTGGGTGTTGAGAGCTCCGGATTCTATGGCTTTACCAAGAGCATCGGCACCTTTTTCGGAGAATACTTCTACGAAGGTTGCTTTGCCGGTTAAAGGTCCGATTACTCCCCAGTTACCCAGTGCGAGATCAGCCATACTTGGTATGTTGATTTCACATCTTCGGCAGTTGGTTCTACGACCATATCCAGCGTCTTCCAGTTCGTCGATGCTTATTTCCTGTTCTTCGTTGTCTTTGGTTTCGATGATCAGTTTTCCTTTGGCAATTTCTTCTTTAACCACTTCATCTGGGTCAGTTTCGTAGAATTTTTCGATCATCTGTCGGGCTTTAACCGGGGGCATGGTTCCTCCGCAGTTAACCCCTACCATAAGCACGTTGTCACCATCTATTTCTTCCCTTTTGATTAGCTCGACCATGGTCATGGCGTCGCAGGGTTTGGTGGTGACTGCGATTTTCATATCTTTGGCACCGTCCAGATATTTCCCCACTATTTTAGCCATGTTCAGTGTTCCACAGTGGAGGGATCCTGCTGTTTCTATGACTTCTTCAGGATCGGTTATTAAGGTGGGTACAGCATCGTATAGATCTGAACCTTTTTTCACGGCGAGGACTGCGTCTACTATTCCGTCTTCTAAAAGGAACTTTAATATGGTGGTTACTGCACCACCACATTCACCGCTGGTGGCTATTTCATCGTCTGAACCCCATGCATAATACATATCGCCTACTTGAACCATTGGGATCACTCCAGTTTTTCAATGCTTGCTGCGGAAACTTTTAGTTCAGGCATTTTGGCGAATGGGTCCAGTGCATCACCACTGGTGAGCATGTTTGCAGCACATTCAGCAAAGTGGAATGGTATGAATACAGTTCCCTGTATAATGTCTGAAGTGACTTTGGCTGGTACTTCGATTTCACCACGTCGGGTTTTAACTTTAACCATTTCTTTATTTTTAACACCGAGTTTTGCTGCGTCTTCTGGGTTAATTTCCACGAAACCAGTTGGAACTTCACGGTCCAGTGTTTCTGATCTTCGGGTCATACTACCGGTGTGCCAGTGGAAGAGTACACGTCCGGTGGTGAGTATGAATGGGTACTCATCATCTGGGTTTTCAGCTGGTGGTTTGAATTCGATGGCTTTGAATACGCCGAGGCCATCGGGTGTTGCGAATTTTTCTGCGTGAAGTATGGGGGTTCCTGGGTGTTCTTCGTCAGGGCAAGGCCAGTGCAGTGCCTCTGGTTTTTCCAGTCTTTCCTTGTTCATACCAGCATACTGGGGAGTGACATATCGTACTTCTTCAAAGATTTCATGTGCACTGTTGAATTTAAAGAGTTCAGAACCCATTCTGGTAGCAATGTCTGAAATTATCTCCCAGTCATCTCTGGTTTCACCTGGTCCGTCTACGGCTTTTCTGATGTACTGCACCCTTCTTTCGGTGCTGGTGAAGGTTCCGTCTTTTTCAGCCCATGAGAATGCGGGTAACACCACATCAGCCAGGGCTGCGGTTTCAGTTAAAAAGATGTCCTGTACTACTAGGAAGTCCAACTTGTTTAGGGCAGATTCAACATGTTGTTGGTCTGGGTCGGATATCATTGGGTTTTCACCCATAATGTACATACCCTTAATATCACCATCGTGGGCGGCGTGCATCATTTCCACTACAGTAAGACCCGGTGCGCATGATAGGTCACCGCATCCCCATGAGGTTTGCATTTTCTCTCCCAGTTCCTCGTTAATAACAGCCTGGTATCCAGGGTATACTACCGGGAGTGCTCCCATGTCACATGCTCCTTGCACGTTGTTTTGACCTCGTAGTGGGTTAACTCCAGTACCGGGTCGTCCAATGTTACCGGTGAGCATGGCTATGTTGGAGGTGGACATAACGTTTTCAGTACCAACAGTGTGTTGGGTTATACCCATTGAGAATAGTAAGGCGGCACTGTCTGCTTTAGCGTACATAAGTGCTGCTTCTTTGATTAGATCAGCAGGAACTCCAGTAATTTTTTCAGCTTCTTCTGGAGGGTACTGTTTAACCATTTCTTTAAGTTCTTCGAAGCCAGTGGTACGGTTTTCAACGAACTCTTTGTCTTCCAGTCCTTCGGCGATAATCACATTCATCATGGAATTCAGTAATGCCACATCAGTACCGGATTGGAATGGTATGTACAGGTCAGCTTGTTTGGCGGATGGTGTGAATCTGGGGTCTGCCACCATGATTTTTGCGCCATTTTCTTTGGCTTGTAATGCTCTTCTCCACATCAGTGGGTGTTGTTCCAGGGTGTTGGTTCCAATCAGGAACACCACATCAGCATGGGCACAGCTTTCCAGTGAGTTGGTCATGGCTCCGGATCCAAAGGTCTGGGCCAGCCCGGCCACTGAAGGACCGTGACATAATCGTGCACAGTGGTCCACGTTGTTGGTTCCAACTACGGTTCTCACAAATTTCTGGAACACGTAGTTATCTTCGTTTGTACATCTAGCTGAGGATAGGAAAGCCAGTTGCTCAGCATTTGCTTCTTTCATTTCGGATAATTTGGATGCAACCAGATCAAGTGCTTCATCCCAGGTTGCTTCAACAAATTCTCCACCTTTTTTAATTAAAGGGGTGGTTAACCTGTCTTCTCGGTGGACAAACTCATATGAAAAGTTACCCTTTGGACATAGTTTTCCTTCATTCACCGGGTTTCTTTTCCATGGTTCCACACCTTTCAGTTTGCCATCGACACTTACTAGGTTAAATCCACATCCACATCCGCAGTAGGGACATGTGGTTGGTGTGTATTGGATATTCATTTTCTTCCTCCTCTCATCATAAATTATGATGTAATAAAATTCTTCCTCTAAAATCCATGAATATTCATGATAATTTCTATTGACTCGTACTTTTCCAGTGATAATTCACCGGAGAATGAATGTTTGCTATATGATCATTCATGATAGACTTTGGGATTTGGACACCCTTCCCTTTTTTTTAAAAAATAAAAAAGAAAATTGGAAAGGATTTCACAAATACCTAATTTGGCAATGTAATTTACTTTCCGGGATTAGGCTTCTGCTTTTTTGGTTCCCCGTAGGTAGGTGAACCAGTAGATACAGCCTACAAATATTGCTCCACCAACGATGTTACCGAGAGTAGCTGGTATCATGTTGTTGATGAAGAACTGGGACCAGGTTACTCCGCCTATGAATATTCCGACAGGTATAAAGAACATATTTG
>Ga0209639_1000179_pt1 | contig 98868 bp, 70 predicted proteins | sample EPASupsiteHSE605_FD_187268 | JGI IMG/M metagenome (GOLD analysis project Ga0209639, IMG submission 187268) | Bioremediated contaminated groundwater from EPA Superfund site, New Mexico - Sample HSE6-05 (SPAdes) (version 2) | ecosystem: Environmental > Aquatic > Deep subsurface > Groundwater >...
GAGATTCATTGTCAAGATGTGATTCAATAGGTGAATTGGAAACCTCTTGATTTGAGATCTGTTGAGATCGAGGAATGTCTATCTTGGAATCTATAATAATTGCTTTCGTTGAGCCTTGTGATTTTTGTGAGGAAAGAGGTGCTTCTTCGACAATTGGTTGTGATGATTTCTGGGATTTCTGTGATGTGAAAGGTGCTTCTTCGACAATAGGTTTTGCAGATCGTTGTGATTTTTGTGAGGAAAGAGGTGCTTCATCTACTATTGAGTTGGTTGATCTTTGTGATTTTTGTGAAGATAATTGGGCATCTTCGACAATTGGTTGATGTGAAGTTTGGGAATTTTGTGGTGTAATGGGAGCTTCCCCTTTTAAGTCTTGAGGTTTTGGTAAAAGCCATTCTCCGTTATCAATTCTAATTGATCTAGATTTAACACGGGATTGATGACTCCTTTTAGAAATTGATTGATATGATTCTTTTTCCAGTTTGTTAATGACTGACCTCTCATTTGAGGGGGAAGGATCAAATGTGTCGATAGTGGTTGATATTGTATCATCTGATTCAACAATGGACTCTTCAAAAAATGGATCATTTCTTGATTGCATTATTTTTCTTTCTCCTTTTCTTTGATGTTGTTGGCTATTCTTAGTGAGTTGTGGGAACAAAACTTCATCAGATAATAAAAACAATTTATTTTCGACCCATCCATCTTTTTGTTGTCTTGAAAAACATCCATCTGTCTCAGCAAATGCAGTAGCCAATGTAAAAGATAACCCGTGATTCTCTAAATATGAATTAATCATCTCGACAGCAATATCGTTGGCTTCATTTTTATGAGGTCTCTTATATGAAAACAGAGAAGAATCTCCGTTTCTCGCAATATTAACAACTACATCGGATAGGAATTCGGCTTGCACAGAATTAAAGCAGCCTTTTCGCTCCATCTGTTCTATAACTAGTTGCTCTATATTCATTAGTAAATTTTCGTTAAGATTTACAGTGTAAACTATTTGTAAACTGTTGCTTGTTTACACCGTTTCCACAAAATAACTGGTTTAACACAATTTTGTTTATAAACACACAACTTTGAATAGGCTGATGATTGATCAACAATTGGATCAAAACTCAATCAAATCATCAGCATTTGAAGGAATAGATATAGTAACGCTGAAGTGAGTGCTCTTTGCGCGGCATTTTCGAACAGGAATACTGGGTGTAAAATCAAGAAGATCGTCAAAAATGCAGGGGGGAACAGATGATCTGGGTGTATGACATATGCGGAATTTGCCCTTTTTATCGATTTGGCATGGTTGTTTGCTTTCACATACATCAACAGAAACTTCAAATTTCCCATGTTTCGCTTTTGGAGCCTCATTAGATGCTTCTTCCAATGAACTAGGTTTAGAAGAAAAATCATCATCAAGATCAAAGAAATATGGACTATGCGATGACAACTCCATCGATTTGGCTTGCTGAGGAATCGAAAAAATATCATCGAATTCGGGTTCTATCATTCGAAATGAGGAAGGATAACCTGTGATTTCAGACATTGTGGAAAATGATTTCTGACAAAAACGATTATTACTTTCAAAGAATCAGAGCAAAATCAAAATTTCTTAAATAATATTACATAAGTTAGCAAATATTGTATTAAATCACTTTTTTGTGTAAATGAGACGAACCCGCCTTCCAGGTCAGCGCCCTGATGAAGATGAGGAGACATATCTCTCACGAATTGAGAAAAGGGTCCAAGAAAAACTTGAAAAAGAGTTTTCTTCTGTGCCAGATAGGTTTGGATGTTTGAAAAATTCTTCAACGAAACGAAATGAACATCCCATTTTCAGAACTACCCAAAATGAATATGGTAAGTATGAAATGACTGATTATGAGAGACCAAACAGTTATCATACTGTTTCGAGACAATTCACAGAGAAACAACACTTAGGAATGAATTATGAACACTGTGGACTCAATGTCTAAACGAAAAAAGCAATAAAAACCACAAGGATTTACTATAATTTTCTCGGTTGCCAACATAAGTGTCCAGTTAAGTAAAGTTCACAGAAATTTTCTTTGAATTTTTGTGAATGGATTTGACAATAGAAGGTAGAACTGTATTCTTATACCCATTTGTTAATAAAGATAACCATGATTTGGGATAGGCATCATGCAATGATGCTAATTTCAAAGATTTTTGTTGGGCATCAGAAAAAGTTATCGGAGGAGCACTAACTGTTGGAGGTGGAGAATAGAACCGAATCTCATCATTTGCAATCTTAGCAAAAAACAACTTCCCTGATTCCATTAAATTGTCTCCAAAAACATGAATAATTAATGCTTCGGAATCAGAAAACCCTGGACACTCAAAAACTTCCGATACTGATTGTTGTGAGCATTGAGATAAAAAACTCACAGCATATCCAAAAACAATGTGAGGCTTTTTTGGAATCATGCCTTGAATAATGGCTAATTCTGGTGATGGTGTGATAAAAAACCAATCATCAGTTATTTTAGCACTCACATGATTGAGTTGGCTCAATATTGTTCTTTTACCCATATTTTTCAGCCCAGTTATTGAAACAGATTTAATATTTTTTTGTTCTATAAACTCTATGATTGGTTCAATCGATTCCTTAGCAGATAAGGCAATAGTTGGAGCTATTGTTGATAGAAACTCAACCCAACCAATAACAGATTCTCGAGGAACCAAATCTATTTTATTTAGAATAAACACCATTTTATCTTTGATGTTATCTTCTAATACGGTATATCTGCATAAATCAGGTGATCTGGCATCAATAACAACAAAAACCATTTCACATTCACAAATACCTCTAATAAAATGCAAATAATTATTAAAAACACTTTGTGTCGCTATTTCATTATTCTTTTTCTTCTTCTGTACTTGATTTAGTTTCTTCCTTTTTTCATAAAACATTATTGGTTTACATAATCAGACGTTAATCTTTTATTGAATATTCGAATCAAAAAACCCACAAAATTCAATCCAGGTGTACTTCATTATGAAAGCAAACTTCAGCATTATTCATCTTCAATGCTCATGTATATATTCTTCGCCGTTGTTTACATCCTTGTCTCCTAATATCTACTCTTCATTATTTCGGTTCTCTTTTAGTAGCATTATTCACACAAGAGTGATCAACTCCAAGATGCTCAAGTCAACATTTAGAAACTTCCTTAATCATCCTATTGAGATCAGGTCTTTGGATGTTATTAATGACCGTATTTTTGAAGAAGAAAAATCTATCGATTTAGAAAACTGCGATTTTGTTGAATGTATTGCATTAGGCGGGCTATTCAATTACATTTCTGGGGGAGCAATATTTTCTTATAAATCAAATGTTACAATTAATTTCTGCCGAATATACTCATGTTGTGCAACATATGCTGGGGCTTTTGCTTTAATTCAAAGCAATACCACAATTACTCATTCATCTTTATCTGAAAACTCCGCAACAAGTGATTGTGGTTGTATTTGGTGCATATATGGTAATAATTTCAATATCAGTGATACAAACATGTCATCAAATCATGCCGAAAAATATTCTGGAAACATCCTCTTAAGCTTTTCTAGTTGTGATATTGATAACTCCATATTTAAAAACAATACAGCATGCTATAGTTCAACATCAATCTCAATTGTTTCAGACACAACATCTAATTTGAAAAGAATACAAATTCATGACAATATATCATCAATCAATTGCACTCTATTCTTTCAGAGCATTAATGATAATAGCTTAACGGTTTATTTTGATAATATTATCATTATCTCACAAAACCAACCCCATATTAGAACATTTGGTAATGTGTATCTGATATTTATAAATGGTTTTTGTATAAAAAATACTGAGTTAATAATTGAATCAGAAAATGGGTCTGTAATCATTGATAGGACTCCAAAACCAGAAGAAGATGCTGTAGAAAGATGTTTTCAATATATTACTCCGAATTCAACCGTTGATATCACACCAGAATTTACATATCGTGAAACAGAAATTGAAACTATTGAGCAATCAATATGTAATACTATTGATTTAACCCTTGTAGAAACGCCAAATGAAACACCTCAAACAACTATTGAAGAAACTCTCGATGAAACACCTCAAACAACTCTTGAAGAAACATTAATTGAAACACCTCAATTGACATTTGAAGAAACACTTCAAGAAACTCTTGATCAAACACTTCAAGAAACTCTCGATAAAACATTAATAGAAACACTTCATGAAACTCTTGATCAAACATTAATAGAAACACCTCAATTTACATTTGAAGAAACACTTCATGAAACTCTTGATCAAACATTAATAGAAACACCTCAATTTACATTTGAAGAAACACTTCATGAAACTCTTGATCAAACATTAATAGAAACACCTCAATTTACATTTGAAGAAACACTTCATGAAACTCTTGATCAAACATTAATAGAAACACCTCAATTTACATTTGAAGAAACACTTCATGAAACTCTTGATCAAACATTAATTGAAACACCTCAATTGACATTTGAAGAAACACTAATTGAAACACCTCAATTGACATTTGAAGAAACATTTCAAGAAACTCTTGTAAAAACATTAATAGAAACACTTCATGAAACTCTTGACGAAACATTTCATGAGACCCTTGAAGAAACATTAATAGAAACACCTCAATTAACATTTGAAGAAACACATCAACCAACATTTGATGAAACACCTCAATCAACTCTTGAAGAAACATTAAAAGGGACTGAGGAAAAAACAAATGATATGACAGCTGAAGAAACAAAATCAGATACTCAATCAGATCTCGAATTAGATACGGATTTATCTCTTCCTTCCCTTTCTCTCTCATTATTATTCCTTATATTAATCCTTCTTATTTTGTTCTGCTTAATGTGCAAATGCAACAAATCAACCTCATCATGCTGCTCCTCCAAAAAAAGTGTCAGGCATGAAATTATTCATATTCATAAAACCATAAACAATGACCCAGAGCCCGTATTAATGAATATTAATGGAACTGAAGCAAACAATGGTGTTTTCTTTGCAAATCCAGGCTACATTCCATAACGAATAAACATTTATTCGAACAGAGTAATTCAATTTATTCCAATATGTCCGAATTGACTCAAGAATACAACATATCGACCACCTTTGATTTTGAGCAGATATTAAATCCAGTTCGTTTTTGTGATTGCACTATAATTGTTGGAGGTACCGAATTTCGTTCTCATAGGGTTTTATTAGCTGGGTGCTCGAGTTATTTTGCTTGCTTTTTCTTTTCTGATTCTGTTACTGTATGTGAGCTGAAAGATTATTGTCCTATAGCTTTCCAACAGTTTTTGAATTTTTTGTATACGAAAAAGGTTACAGTAACTCCAGATTCACTTCCCGCCTTGATCAGAATTGCATACTACCTCGAGATTAAAACCTTATTTGATGTAGTTGCTGAGTTTCTTGATCAGGTTGCATCCTATAGGTCGGCCTTGGGGTTATTAAAAGGCTCAAGTTTTGCATTGACAAAACTTCAGGGATTCCGAAAGTATATTTCATCCATGATTGAAAAATTGGGTTTAGAAACCGACTTTTCTTTCATGGATATTCAAGATTTTAAATTCCTTATTAAAAGCTCTCGTTTTAAGAACCAGTATCAACGGGAAGAACTGATTCAGAAATATTGCTTAGGAAAAGGTATTAATACTGATGATTTCGCTGAATTCAAACTATTTGATCCAGCTCTTCCTGATGAGTCAATGCACCGCACATCATTTTCTGCAATAGTCCTCAGTTCTCCTCCTGACAACGGTTTATTCCAGCTCCTGTCGAACCAAATGGGTGTTTCAGCCTCCGGGTCACTGAATGGAAGAGACCCCAAAACAGTAATCCAAGAAAATCCAATTAGGCATTGGTTTACTGAAAGCGATGGCAATGCATGGGTTCTTTTTGAATTCAAAGAATTATATGTGCAGCCCACTCACTATGCAATATGGTCCCATGGAGGATCTTCAACCCTTAGAAACTGGGCTTTCCAAGCATCTAATGATAGAAGTAATTGGGTTGTTTTATCAACACATCGTGATGATGAAGGTGTCAGAGAACCTTTCTCTAATAAAATGTGGAGCATTGATACAAAGGGATTCTTCAAGTACTTTAGAATAATTCAAACCGGGTCAAACTGGTCAGGCAATAGATGGCTGTATTTATTGAGAGTTGAAATGTGGGGTGTTGCTTGTTCCAAAGACAATGCGTAAAGATTTATTTAACAACAGTTTTATTAAAAGTGCCGCATCGTTAGCAAATTGTGAAAATGATCTCAAGCAAAGAGAGACCCACTCTTCAATTTGGCACTGTAGTCAGTGATTATGTTATTATTCGATGTATTGGTCAAGGAGGTTTTGGAGATATATATTTGGTTTGTTCAAAGAAATCATGTGAAGCTTTTGCAATGAAAGTCGAATCTAGTTATATCAAAAAAACATCTATTTTGCACGAAATAAATATAGTACGTTCTCTGCAAGGCTCTTTACATGTTCCCAGAATTATATCAATTGGTGAAGACTTTTCCAAAAGATATTTTGTTCAGGAATTACTTGGTCCATCACTATCATGTCTCAGGCGTACATTTTATAATGGAAGGTTTACTTTTCCAACTGTTTTGTCGGTTTCAAAGCAAATGTTGATTGTGATACAAGATATTCATAAAAAGGGGATCATCCACAACGACATAAAACCAAGTAATTTCTTAATTCGCCCTAATTCGATGAACTTTCTATGTCTAATAGATTATGGTTTATCGTTCCAATATATTGACCCAGAAAGCGGTGAGCATATTAAAAGTCACAATTTTTCTGGGTTTAAGGGTACTCTAAAATATGCATCTCCAAATGCTCATCTTGGTTTTGATCTTACTCGTCGTGATGATATGTATTCATGGTTCTACTCCATGCTTGAGCTTTTTTTGGGTAACCTACCTTGGGCAAATGAAAAGAACAAAATACAAGTTATGAAAATGAAGAAGAATATAAAAAACGGAATAGGATTCCAAGCTCTGCCTCCTCAAATTCAAGCACTTTATGATTTAATTGATGGAATTAAGATATTTGATGCACCAGACTATCAACGCTTTATTGATTCCATCGATGAGACAGCAAAAGGGCTTGGGGTTGTTCTTGGTAAAGACCATGATTGGGAAGACCTTGAGCCAAATATTGTGAATGACATTTCCGCACTTCCATTTAAACTTGTACCTGGGAAATATGTGATTGAACCCTATATTGATGGTCTGTATAGAACTCCTGATGGGAATATCAAATATTGTGAGCATGATATCAATGATAATCAGATTGTATTTCACCCAATATCGAAAACATGCTCGATTTTATAGTTTATTATTACATTTCAATTGTTCAATGTTGATTCCGAAAGGATTGAGAATTTTCTTTTCGCTTCGACGTAAAAGGGTATGCCACCTATTTCGTACTGCATTATCCGATTTATTTTGGAAGAATTTTGATACTTTGTTCCAATGTGATCCATAAATTGCATACTTTGAAACAAGAAGACAATCCTCCTCATATGTCCATTTATCGTTCTGAAGAGCTGGATTAACATAATTATTCCATCTTTCACGGCATTGTCTTGGATTTCTGTTTTCCATCTCATCTGATATTTTGGACCAGTTATCTGTTCCATATTTTTCTACAAGAGAAGCAAGTTTATTGTCTTCCTCAATGGAAAATTTGCTTTTGTGTCTCCTATCATTTTTCTGAATTACTTTTTCGTTTTCATTAATTATATTCTCCATTTTCATATTTATTAAACTAGCAAGTACATTTGAAATTGGAGGGAGTAGCTTTGATACCATTTAAAAATGAACCGTTTTGTTTAAAAGAGATGTTTGGCCAATTATTGAATTAAAATTCTAGATTTTCTGATGTTTTTTGGCAAATTGTGTTAATATCTCCTCCCGATCATTGATTTTTAGATTCAGAAAATTGACTATTGAAGCAAACCGGTTCTTATGAATTTTTCTATTAATAGATGTCAAAAATGTAATAAGTACTATTGTTTTCTGCAAAATATATTCAATAAAAGTTGGTTTTAAACATATCTTACAGTATGATTGTTTCAGTCACTGTTTTTCACATTATCTGATGAAGTCATCGCTTTAGCAGATCTTCTCAACAACGTGTGCCATCTATTTCTAACAGCATTGTCTGAACGTTTAGGGAAGAATTTTGATACTTTATTCCAATGTGATCCATATTCCGCATACTTGGATACAAGGAGACAATCTTCTTCATATGTCCATTGATCATTCTGAAGGCTTGGATTAACATAGTTATTCCATCTCTCTCGGCATTGTCTCGGATTTCTGTTTTCCATCTCTTCTGATACTTTAATCCAATCGTCTGTACCATATTTTTGTACTAAAGAAGTAAGTAACTGATCTTCCTCTTGAGAAAATTTTTGTTTCTTTGGCCCAGTTTTAACACTAGATTCCGGAATCATAATAAGTGGCTCAATAATATAATTCATGTTCCATGGAAGAATGGAAGTTATGGGTGGAAGGGGTCTTGAAAGCATTAATAAAAATGTTTATTAATTGAAATTTTCTTAGCTCGAATGGTCCATATTTGTGTGAGTTTGTGAAGAATTGAAAACGTTTAAAAGAATTCAATAAATTATTAAATCAAAGCGGTAAATCTTATGAAAATTGAGAGGTAATAATGACATTATGATCGTGCTTTAAAACCAGAAAACTTTTACTCGTTTAGGTAGAGTGAGAGAAGCTGTTTTTCATATTTTCTTCTTAATGATTGGAATTGTGGTGCCATCTTTGGTGTAAGAAGTCCATTTGCAATTGTTGGTTCTTCAATATCAATGATGAAATTGCTGATCCTTTCAAATCCTCTCAGTTTCTTATTAATGAATACTTTTTCAAGAGCTTCTTGTATCTCTTTTTTGGCTATTGGACTCTCGTTGAAATTGGTAAGTCCCTTTGATTCCCACTCTTTGAGTTTTTCTGGTTTTGGTATAACAACAGCAACAGGCTTGTCATGCAAAGAATCAGCATAAATGTACATGAACTGAACATTTTCAGCCATTGTATACATTTCAGTTAGTGCTGTCAATGAAAGGTATTCTCCTTGTGATAATTTGACAAGTTGTTTTGCTCTATCAATGATCTGTAGCTGTTTCTCAGGAGTTATCATCCCCACATCACCGGTGGCAAACCATCCATCTTCTGAAAGCACCTCTTTTGTAAGTTCTGGCTGCTTATAGTACCCTGCAAAAACGTTTGGACCCCTGACCAGAATCTCACCTTTGGGAACAACTGCATGTGGATCATAATCTGTCCCTTCAACTCTTCTCAGTTTCATTTCACATGTTATTGAAACAGCTCCGACTGTAGCTGGGTTAAATGCTGGAACTTCTTGAACTGATAAACATGAAGCTACTTCAGTCAATCCATACCCTTGAACAATATTTGGAGTGATTGTTGCTGCCAAGAATTCAAAAACATCTCCCATAATTGGAGCCCCTCCACTTACAATAATTCTCGCTCTCCCCCCAAGAGCAGCTCTGAATTCTTTAAACAGTACTCCATCAAGCAATAGTGATTGGGGTTTGTTCTGTCTCAGGTTCTCGATTTTCGATTTCATTGTTGCTTTAATAATTGTCCTTAAAATTGGGCTCAAAGCATCAATCTTTTTCCTCATTGCTTCCACAATTCGGTTCAAAATTCTAGGAACGACACATAATATTGTTGGTTGAAGTGTTTTGATATCATCCAATAAAAAATTAACAGGTCCTCTAGCATAGCCAATTCGAACACCTTGAGCAAACATTATCAGTTCTACACTTAAAGCATAAATATGAGCCAGGGGAAGAAATGAAAGATATGTATCTCCTTTCATAAGACTCAAATTCACACACCCTAAACCTGCTGACCCTGACACAATGTTCTTCTGTTTCAAAACACATCCTTTTGGTACCCCAGTCGATCCAGATGTGTACATGATGATTGCAGTGTCATCTGGTGTTGCAAAATCACTCTCATGATTTGATTTAACCCCAGATTCGATGATATATTCAAATGAATGAACAGGAATTGACCCCTCTAATAAAGGCTGTTCTTTGGACATTATTGCAATAAATTTCAGGAACTCTGATTTGGGAATCAGCTCGATAGCTGCATTTGCTTTTTCTTTCGATGCGCATAACAACTTAATTTCAGCATGATTAATTATATATTCAGCAGCTTGTGGTCCTAATGAATCATATACAGGAACAATCACCATACCAACTGAGTATGCCCCAAAGGCTGCAGTTTGCCAGAAAATGGAATTGCAAGAATATAATCCGATTTTATCGCCCCTTTTAAGTCCCATTTCGAGCAGACCCTTCCCAAAAGCTATAACCCTTTGGAAAAAATCGGAATACTTGATGAATTGATAGTTTCCTGCAACTTCTCCAATAGTATCCCTTTCCCCAACACAATCGCAATCAGCATACTTGATTGAGCTCTTTTTGAGTATATCAATAGCAGTTCTTGATTCTGGTTGTGACCTAAATGTTGAAATCAATGTTCCCCCATTTTCAACATAACAATGGATGTTACGATATACAGGTCCTTCATTTTCTTTGGTTGGTTCATCAGTTGGAACCATTATTGGTGGAATCTCCATGCTTTGTACACTTCCCATTCCCTCTTTATTAAAAATGCGATCAAATGATTCAAATTCACATAATTGTTAAAATTATTTGTTGTTTTTATTCAATTTTTATTTTTTGAAAGATGATTTGGTTTAAAATCATAATTACAACCTACGATTAAATCTATTATTATTTTACTCCTGGAATTCTAGGGGACAACCTTGATTTGTGGAATCATTGGACTCTTCATTCCAAGGATCATTAATGTTAATTTGTTGCATATTTTGAATTGCTATTTCAACCATTTCATTAATATTCAATTCTGATTCGCCTTTATCAGTTTCTTCAATTGAAGGCTTAGTTACAACACGTTTGGGGAGCATATGTGCACAACAATCTCCTCCTGGAAGAATAGAAATATCTTTTGTGCCAATCATTTGAGCTTTTTGAATGATTTCTTGCTTTGCATCACAAAGTAAAGGTCTGCATATCAAAAATGGTGAAATTGCTGCTTGTATCACTGTCATGCTCTCAAGTGTTTGAGAAGCAACTTGTCCCAAATTATCTCCTGTGGTCAAAGACTGCGCTTTGACCATATTAGCGATGCGAAGTGCAACTCTAACCATCAACCTTCTGTATAATGTAACTCTGAGTTTCTCTGGTGCCTTGAGAGCTATTTGTCGTTGTAGATCACCAATTGGAACTGAATAGAACTTTCGAGATCCACCCCATGTTGCAAGTTGTTTTACAATCATCCTTACTTTAGATACTGAAGATTTCCATTCGCCATATGGAGCTGAGTGGAAGTGGACATAGTCAACAGAACATCCTCGTCTCATTATTGACCAAGCAGCAACGGGGGAATCAAATCCACCAGATAATAAAACAACGCTCCTTCCTGAAGATCCTACAGGAAGACCAATTGCACCATCATTTCGTTCAGTTGAATACAAGAAAAAACCTGTTTGAACTTCGATATGAACCGTCAAAGATGGATTTTTGAGATCTACTGGAATTGAAAATGTCTCAAAGATTAGAGCCCCTATATCCTTTGATAGATCCATTGAGTTTATTTCATATCTCTTATCAACACGGGATGTGGTTACCTTAAAACTTGGAATTGGTCCTTTCTCTAATAAAATCCGAATGTGATCATGAATTTTTGACTTAAGAAGCGATAGTTCCCTATCAACTCTGTAGCATCTAGCAAAAACAGAAATTCCAAACACTTTCTTAGAAACATTACGAATTTCAGCTTCATATTGCACAGGAGCTTCTAATAGTATTTCGCAATGGAGCTGAACTATTTTAAAATCACAAACCCCCACCATTTTGAGCTGATGTTTGAGATTATTAACCAGCTGTTTCTCAAAATCAGGTCTGTTCTTTCCTTTCAACCATAACTCATCTGGATGGTATACAAAATATGTCTTTTCGACAGTCACAGGTTCTGTAACAACTGGGCCACTCTCCATAAAAATGAAACTTTTTATTGATCTGATGACTCTTCTTCCTCTTCATCATCACTATATGAATTTGAAGCTGCAAATGCATCAAAATTATCTGCTTCCGCTTCTTCTTGTGGAGTAAAAGGTCTCGAATCAATAGGGTTATTAATCTGTAAATCAAGGTATCTCACTATTTCTTCGACCATCTTATTATCAGGATACTTTTCAAGAACTGGAATTAGAATAAAACCATACTTTTATGACCTAAATCAAGGGCCTCTGCATATTTCCTCTCTTCGAGGCATTTAGTAAACTGGAAATTAGAAAAAAATCATACTAATAAAACAGCATTCGGAAGAGTCTGTGAGTTTGAAGGATACCCATTAGATCGAAATTCAATTCGTTCAGAAACCTTTTTTTGCGACGATTTCTGGCTTGTTGGTTTATTAACAACTTTTATTTCCTTTTTTTCGCTTTTTGTCTTGATATTCTTCGAATGCATATTGTAACGATAAAAAAATGAGCTGTTCTTTTAATTCATTTCCTTAAGAGAGTTTTGGATACTGTTAATCTCATTAACTAATTGGTTAATAGCACTTGGAGAAAAATCAAGAGAAAAATTCTCGCCTGTAGTTTGGAATTGGCATTTCACAATTGGATGAGGGTTCGTCAAACCAAATTTGGAATCTGATGGTATTAGAGCGACCCATTTGAAATCCCTCAATTCGGATTTTATTGGATGAGAATTCTTATATAGGTTTTGGTAAAAAGGTCCCCTTTTTGAAAAGAAATCCTTCAACGATTTTGAAAATGCGGTTGTGTTAGCAAAATTAATATCAACTAGGTCATTAAACTGATCTGAATCATATGAAAGAGAGTAGCTCTTTTGGAATACATTTAAAAGAGCTTCAATCATATTTTTTCTCTGATGAGCATCAAAACACAACAACTTCTTCTCTAAATATTCTATTTTTTTGGTTCCGATTACTATTTCAGAAGCGATTTCGAATATTTCAGCATTTTGCTCTTCACTAAAACCTTCCATCATTTATTTAATCGTCTGAGTTTACATAAAAAATATTATAAACGGTCATATGCTTCAGCAAAAAGCAGGAAGGATTGGCTTCGATAGACAAGTCAAATCTCTTCAATTTAAGATTCAACAGGAGATAGTTTTGCTGGATGATGAAATTGAGAGACTTTCAGGAAGATTATCAATGAGAAAATCTGAAATCATCCAAGAGCAACAGATTTTAGACTCGATTAATAGGGAAATCGAATCAGAAAAGAGAATATCCGAAGGAAAGAAAAAGCGAATTAGAATCAGCAAGTCTTTGGAGAAAGCCCAGATTGTATCATCACACCAACAAGTGATTCAAAACATTAAAAAGGACCAAACAATAGAGATTGAAGAATTACAGAATAGATTTGAGAAAGAATTAGAGTTTATCTCTCAGAACTCAAACTCAAAAACCAAAGAAAAACTCCGGAATATTAGCAAAGAGATAGATACTCTTCGAGATACTACTATGACTAATTCTATTGCCTTATCTAAGTTCCACAAAAAAAAAGATCCGATTGGTGTTGAAACTACGTCATATTGCCTTGGAATCAATAATGGACTGATAATGCATTTAAGAAGTATGGTAGAACAGCTTAATGATGATAGGGTTGATGGTCTTAAAAAATCATACGAGCAGATTGAAGAGTGTGTCAACTATTTGGAAGAACTAGATAAAGAGCATAACCAATTAGTTAAAGAAAAAAATGTGCTTATTAAGAACATTGATAATAAATATGAGAATGATGTTAAAAGACTTACCCAGCATCATGATCATAGTATTAGAATGCTCAGAGGTCACTTATTAGAGGCGGAAAAAAGATCTCAAACACTTAAAAAAGCAGCACAAAAACTGGAAGAAAGCAATGAAAAACAACTCAGAGAAACAATCAAAGAGATAGATATGATGAAATATACCGGTATATTTGGAAATGTTAATAATGATAAAGGCGATGATAGAATTAACCTAAAGACATTACAAGAACAATTGAATAAATCAATTAAAGAATTAGAGATGAGAGACTTTGGTCTATCCAAATTGCGAGAAGAGAATAATTTGCTTAAAAAGAGAATAATGCAAATTAAACATGAAATAAGGTTTAACAAATAAGTTTATAACTAATTTTTATAATAGTTAAACTTGTCAACTTCTTCTATATCTAATGACATCCTATGGAACCTCCTGAGTTTAATATTATGAGAAATTGTGATTGTTGTTATGTTGGATTCATTAATCCAATGAAAAATCCTTTTCTCTAGCTTTTCTGGAATTGCACTGGTTGCTTCATCCAAGAGTACAAATCTTGGTTTATGAAGCAATAATCTCACAAGTGCAATTCTTTGTTTTTCTCCAGGAGATAGTCCCATCATCCATGTATCGGATGAACGTCTTAAAAGATGCTGAAGCTCTAATCTATGGATAATATCATATAAAACTGACAAATCGGTATCTTGAGGAGGGATTGGGAAAGTAAAACACTCATGGATTCCACAGTGAGGAATATATGGATTTTGAGTCAACACCATTATCAAATTTGGGGAAGGTGTAGGAGATGCAATAATACCAGATGTGGTAGGCCAGATTCTCCCTAATACACGAAAGATTGAGGATTTTCCGCATCCTGAAGGTCCTGTAATAAACAACGAATCACCTTGATCGACCACAAAAGAGAGATTGCTCAATAATACTTCACCTGTCGGCCTAGTGATAGTAACATTTTGAAGCTCAATTTTTTCAGAATTCTTGGAAATCTGAACAATATCTTTGTGTTCCTGAAGAATCATGCATAATTCATTAATTCTTGCTCCGTATCCGATCAACTTAGAAATTTCTTGAACTACATTAAGGATCATGCACAGTCCAGAAATGAAACTAATAACAATAAAACCTGCTTTTGATGTAAATGATGCAATCTCTGATGGAGATTTATTACTCATCTTTTGAAAAACAAAGAAGAAAATACAAATATATTCCATGAGTCCTCCAAAATAGGAAAAAAAAGTTGATACCCAATTCAAAGGAATAGAATGATTGGCTAGACTCTTTTGAAGCAGTAATACATCATCGAGCTTCTGTGATAATAGCCTTTGTTCCATTATTTGGCTGTTCGATAAACAAATGAGCTCAGCATTTTCTTTCATGTTTGTGTGTGAGAGGCGATATGATCCTTGAGCAGCTTCATATGAGTATGTGATACGAGCGACAGGAATCATCGTAAAATAAGTGATTATCATTGAGAGAACAGAAAATGCAATGCAAATCAACACTGAAAGGGTTCCTAGGAGCTGATATGAAAGAAAGAAATAATAAACTATAATAAAAGGCATTCGAGATAATTTCCCTAATACTATACCACAATCGTTTGACCAACTCTCGACATCTTGGGTGATCCTAGCATCAGGATTATCAATAGATGTGTCTTGAATCAATAAATCATGAAATGAATTATCTCTTAAATAGTTATCTTGAATGTTAAGAACGAGGTTATTTCGGTAACATATGGATAATCTGTCTGTTATCCAAATCCGAATTGTTATTACCAATGAAATAACGAGTACCATGATAGAGAATTTGATCAATGAATACTTAAAGTCTTCCATTTTATTTTGGGTAAAGAATAAATACATGTCAGATGGGAACATTCCAAGAACATTATTAAGAAGGATCTCAATAACACCCATAATGATCAAAAAAACAAAATATAAATTAGATAGCTTATCACTTGATCTTGAAATAGTGGTAAAAACTACATTAAATGGTATTCCATTTTTTGGTTTATTCTGATCCATTTGTTAATAAACTTGAACACACCTGATGCTAGTTTTACTAGAATTAATGAGACTCGTTATTGTCCGATTTTGAATGATGAGATGTGGATTTAACAGTGTGTTTTGTCCATCTTTTTATCTATAACAATACCCTGATTACTAAAAGAACTTTTACATATAGTCATTCAACAAGATGTTTCATAATCAGTTTCCAAAAAGAGTAACAGTGGTTGAGTGAGATTATCATGGGTATATACATTCCGCTAACACATGTAACGCCTCCATCATCAGTCAATAGTAATAATACTAACATGTGGATTGCTATATGACTTTCCTACTCTTATGGTCACATTCAAACAGACCTCGTTTAAATGAAATTGAGAATTAGTCTTTCTGCTTTCTATAAGATCGATTAAATGTGTAGTCGGAATCCATATCATATATGATCAATGTGAATGATATTTAGGCTTTTTTATCTCCTGATTTACCCCTATGATATCTTTAATTGATGTTTAAACATTTTTATGGCTGTACAGCTGAATCACCCTGATAAGAACTCTATCTGTTCTGACTTAGGACTTATGTTGGAAACTAACATTTATTTTATTATGGTTTTCATTTCATCACTCAACTTGGTTTTCTTCAAAATCTTTGTATCTCTATTATTCATATATTGCCTTATAAAGATAATAAGCAAATTTTGCCAATTTGATTTTGATGCAGTTATATACTCAAAAAAACAATTGAAAATCGCTTTAATTGTTTTCTTAGTCTTGTTTTTATGCTTGGCATCATATTTTGTATCTTATTATTGGATATTCATTAAAAACCCTCTCGTTTTTCGTGAAGAGTACGCAAATATCGGATATTTGCGTTTCCAAACCTATAATGAATCGCTCTTCATTAATTTGCAATTTCGTTTAAATAATCTACAAGTTTTACATAAGTATGAAAGTTTCTTATATGTTCTAGAATTTTTTAAACTATGTATACCATTTATTTTGTTCTTAAATTGTTTGTTCAAAATTAAAAAAGAAGTGGAAGCATTAATAAATGGCCAAGATGATGATAATCCCAATGAACCCAATAATTCTGTTCTTCATGGAAAAGCTGACGACTCAGAAAAACAAACCACTCTCGAACCATTAAAAGAAGAAACCCAAACAATCAAGGATACTGAAGAAAACAAAGAAAATCGGGTTAATGAAGAATAATGGGGAGTTGCTTTTAAATCAATAGATTTAAGACAATCATACCTACTATTGATCTAAAAAGACGATTCTAATTATATTTTATCGAGAAAAGTTTAATTTAATCAATTAGACTCATTTTAAAGAGAAATGGGAATAAACAAGATATTTACAATTATCGTTAGATTTTTACCAAAAGGTGGTTAATAAAAAACCATTTTGCCAGTTTATGTTTAAATGGTTGAAGTCCTTAGGTGGGTATAGTGAAATCAATAATGATGAACCCCAAAGTTTACTAGATGATTATGATGAAGGTATTATCCCGAGGATTGTTTATGAGTATTTTCCAATTCCAAAGGCAAAATATCATCGAGAAGAATTTGAATTCGTTATGCGCCAGCTCTGCACAATATATGACAAATCTATTGGTTGTAATTATATATTTGACAAATTTGTTGTTAGGTATAGAGATGATGAAGTTATTGATTTTCTCTCAGCAGATAGAAAAGAAATCGAAAATGCTGTTAGTTATATTAAGTCCAGACCTGAGATGGATAAAATCTTACAAAAATATGGATTTGATAATGAAATTAAAAAAGGGTTAGTTGAAAAGATTTATTATGCTGACCATTTCATAATTAATTTTGACATTAAGCACCTCTCTACAAGTAAAAATGGAATAATCAGGATCAATTATCATCAATTATCAAGGAAATTCAGAGCAATGAAATTTCCATATCTCTTTAGTCATATGGATGGCTTTAATTTTTTTAATTTAATGGAACTCAGTGAACAAATTAGAAAATCCCGAAGGCCCGGAAACAGATTTTGGGAAGAGTATGATTATTTTTTTGCACAGTTTGAATGCCACGAAACATTCTCTCCTTGGGAATATGCAAGGGCTTTTATGGAAGTTTATATGAATGATTATGTTAATTCAAGAAATCAAATATCTTTACTACGATTATCTAGAACTGATCTCTTGAAATCATATGATGGAATAGAAGGTGTTTATTATTATCTATATGCTCTAGAAAAATGTATTAATCGAGGTCTCAACCCCAAAAAATTAGAATCTTGGATGCTGGAAGGTTTAAGAATGTATGGAAACAAGAAAGATGTGATTTCATTTTGCAAAATGAATTCGATTGAATTGTGATTTCAAATGCAGTTTTTTAGATTTGTTTTTTCTTGATTTTATTAATTGTGAGATATTTAGCTTTCTTCAAATATGAAGCAAATAATTGGATTCTTTTATTAGATCATAATACTAATTTTTACAATTAGATAAGCATCCTAATACTATAAAAATGGTATTTCTAATCTACACAATATAATCCTTTTTTGTTTTTCTCGATTTTTCCCCTATTATTCTCGAAAAAGGATCTCAAAAATACTAAAAATATTAGCTAAATTACCAAACAAATAAGGTATTCATTTAAAAGTACTACTATTTCTAGGATTATTATTTAATATAAATATTGCTCATTTTGAAAATTTATATGAGCTAAAATAACACATATCACAATTAAAACAAGTATCAAAGTTTTTGAAAGAACCAAAAATTACCCGATTGTGTCTCTATTGTCATTCAGGTTGAATGATAATGAGATTATTTGGGATGTTGGTTTGGGGTGTGAAAGTGAAAGTATAAATCAAGGAAGGTCTTATGTAGATAAAAATAACAATATTTCTCTCTGTTTCTTCTCAAGATATTTATCATACTCCGGAAATGGTGGTGTAATATGTGTTTCAGTTAGTAATTTCTCAATGAGTATCAATTACTCAATGTTTTATATCTGTGTTTGTTCTTCATCAGGAGGAGCAATAGACTTCAATTCTCTTAATTTATGTCTCAGAATGATATGCGCTAATAGATGTTCTGCTAATTCTCATCATTTTGTATATTTTGTTGCTTCTCAGACTAATCAAGTGGAGTATCTAACAGTATCAAATTGCTCTCATACTGCTTCTGGATATTATTCGACACGCTTAGATTATGGTAATCAGAGAGTTGACAATACAAACAGCTCAATGAACAATGCTAGAGAGAGTTCATGTATTCTGATCCAGTCTGCATCATCATTAATAAGCTCACACTGCACTTTCTCGAACAACAATGTATATCATAGCATTTGTATATGGTTTTATTCTACCACAGGAACAGTATCAATGTCATATGCTAACATTGTTCATAACAACAGTCCATCTCTATATGGAGTTGTTACTGTTAATGGAGCATTTCCAAAGATGATATATTGCATATTCCATAATAACCAAAACTATCTATTCTGTGTAGGTTCAGGTTCTCTAGAAGTGGCTCATTCATCATTATCATTCTCTAGATCAACAACAGTATCAACATCAAATAATAATTCATTCACTAATAGAATCACATATCAATTACAATTCTTTAATTCTCTTCATTGTAATGCTGATATTACATTTTCTACACCTCTGAGTACATTTGAACAAACACTCCTAGATTCTCCACAGCCAACACTGGGAAATACCGAAATCAATACACCCATTATCACTCCATACCGATCATTTGGAGAACCAGATCCTCTTCAAACTCTCTTCCTAGATCCAACTCCTCCTCAATCTCTCTTTCCAAAACATACTCCTCATCAATCTCTCTTCCTAATACATACTCCATATGATACTCAGAATCCAGAAAGAACAAATCAAAGATCATTTCCTGTAGATTTCATTGAAAGAACACATTCAATATCAAATGATCAATCAAACAATAATCTTAATGAAAACAAATCTATTTCAGTACTCTTGTATTCAACTATTGGTATATTTATGATCATTATTGTGATGATATTTTATATCATTGGATGTCAAAGACAACATAATCAGAATGATAGTTCATCGTCATCATCATTAGAAATCGAGAAGAAACACAAGAGAGAAGAGAATAGTAAGAAAGAGAATAATAATGGTAATGATAGTGAAAATGGTAGAAAGAGAGATCATCATGATTATGTCTCTAGTCCATATGTCTTCTGATCAGAGTAAAAGAAAATATTCTATTTTATATTGTGGTTGAATGATAATGAGATTATTTGCGATATTGATTAGGGGTGTGAAAGTGAAAGTATAGATCAAGGAAGGTCTTACATTGAAAACAATATTAATATTTCAAATTGTTTCTTCTCAAGATATTTATCATACTCTGGAAATGGTGGTATAATTTAAGTTTCTGGAGGTTCTTCCTCATTGAACACCAATTACTCAATGTTCTATAACTGTGTAGCTGATTATGGAGGAGCAATAAACTTCTACTCTACTAATTCATATATAAGAATGATATGTGCTAATAGATGCTCTTGTGGGATTTCTTCCAAAAGTAGTGGAATTTATGCTTATCCTTCTACTTCTCAGATTAATTATGTCAAGTATCTATCACTGTCATATTGCTCTTATACTACAAATGGATACTGTGCAATTAAATAATCTCGAGGTGATTAGGGAGTAGATAACACAAACAATTCAATGAATAATGTTTCTTATTGTTCTGATATAAAACTCGAATATCTAGATTATCATGGGTATATACATTCCGCTAACACATGTAACGCCTCCATCATCAGACAAAACAGATGACCTGGTAAATTATCAGTCAATAGTAATAATACTAACATGTGGATTGCTATATGACTTTCCTACTCTTATGGTCACATTCAAACAGACCTCGTTTAAATGAAATTGAGAATTAGTCTTTCTGCTTTCTATAAGATCGATTAAATGTGTAGTCGGAATCCATATCATATATGATCAATGTGAATGATATTTAGGCTTTTTTATCTCCTGATTTACCCCTATGATATCTTTAATTGATGTTTAAACATTTTTATGGCTGTACAGCTGAATCACCCTGATAAGAACTCTATCTGTTCTGACTTAGGACTTATGTTGGAAACTAACATTTATTTTATTATGGTTTTCATTTCATCACTCAACTTGGTTTTCTTCAAAATCTTTGTATCTCTATTATTCATATATTGCCTTATAAAGATAATAAGCAAATTTTGCCAATTTGATTTTGATGCAGTTATATACTCAAAAAAACAATTGAAAATCGCTTTAATTGTTTTCTTAGTCTTGTTTTTATGCTTGGCATCATATTTTGTATCTTATTATTGGATATTCATTAAAAACCCTCTCGTTTTTCGTGAAGAGTACGCAAATATCGGATATTTGCGTTTCCAAACCTATAATGAATCGCTCTTCATTAATTTGCAATTTCGTTTAAATAATCTACAAGTTTTACATAAGTATGAAAGTTTCTTATATGTTCTAGAATTTTTTAAACTATGTATACCATTTATTTTGTTCTTAAATTGTTTGTTCAAAATTAAAAAAGAAGTGGAAGCATTAATAAATGGCCAAGATGATGATAATCCCAATGAACCCAATAATTCTGTTCTTCATGGAAAAGCTGACGACTCAGAAAAACAAACCACTCTCGAACCATTAAAAGAAGAAACCCAAACAATCAAGGATACTGAAGAAAACAAAGAAAATCGGGTTAATGAAGAATAATGGGGAGTTGCTTTTAAATCAATAGATTTAAGACAATCATACCTACTATTGATCTAAAAAGACGATTCTAATTATATTTTATCGAGAAAAGTTTAATTTAATCAATTAGACTCATTTTAAAGAGAAATGGGAATAAACAAGATATTTACAATTATCGTTAGATTTTTACCAAAAGGTGGTTAATAAAAAACCATTTTGCCAGTTTATGTTTAAATGGTTGAAGTCCTTAGGTGGGTATAGTGAAATCAATAATGATGAACCCCAAAGTTTACTAGATGATTATGATGAAGGTATTATCCCGAGGATTGTTTATGAGTATTTTCCAATTCCAAAGGCAAAATATCATCGAGAAGAATTTGAATTCGTTATGCGCCAGCTCTGCACAATATATGACAAATCTATTGGTTGTAATTATATATTTGACAAATTTGTTGTTAGGTATAGAGATGATGAAGTTATTGATTTTCTCTCAGCAGATAGAAAAGAAATCGAAAATGCTGTTAGTTATATTAAGTCCAGACCTGAGATGGATAAAATCTTACAAAAATATGGATTTGATAATGAAATTAAAAAAGGGTTAGTTGAAAAGATTTATTATGCTGACCATTTCATAATTAATTTTGACATTAAGCACCTCTCTACAAGTAAAAATGGAATAATCAGGATCAATTATCATCAATTATCAAGGAAATTCAGAGCAATGAAATTTCCATATCTCTTTAGTCATATGGATGGCTTTAATTTTTTTAATTTAATGGAACTCAGTGAACAAATTAGAAAATCCCGAAGGCCCGGAAACAGATTTTGGGAAGAGTATGATTATTTTTTTGCACAGTTTGAATGCCACGAAACATTCTCTCCTTGGGAATATGCAAGGGCTTTTATGGAAGTTTATATGAATGATTATGTTAATTCAAGAAATCAAATATCTTTACTACGATTATCTAGAACTGATCTCTTGAAATCATATGATGGAATAGAAGGTGTTTATTATTATCTATATGCTCTAGAAAAATGTATTAATCGAGGTCTCAACCCCAAAAAATTAGAATCTTGGATGCTGGAAGGTTTAAGAATGTATGGAAACAAGAAAGATGTGATTTCATTTTGCAAAATGAATTCGATTGAATTGTGATTTCAAATGCAGTTCTTTAAATAGTTTTTTTTGATTTTTGTATGATTTTAAATTGAATTTCCATAAAGCAAGTTGGAATTGTTGGAACTGAATTATTTGTAGAAAAATGAAAACAAATCTATTTTGTTCATTTGGATAAATGGAATCAGTCTTATTAAATATTCTAAAAACAAGATATTTACTCGTTCAACGGAGCAAAACTAGAATCAGCTGCTGTAACTGCAATGCTTGTTGAAGAAATGGTTTCATGGTGCTCTGTTGACATGTGTTTCTTTATTGAAAAAACAGGAATATCAAGACCAACACTAAAGCCGTGGAGAACACGAACATCTTGAACAACCATTATCAATATCAAGGTACAGAAGTATACTTTCCAAAAGAAAACACTCGAAAAATTTGGAAAAACGAATGGAGATAATGCTGCTATCCACAAAAATACAAGGGAAATATGATAGATGGCAAATGGTCTTCTTTTAACAAGAGTTGCTACGATAATAAGTTGTGATGAATACTGAAGGAGCAAACCCGATGAAAGAATAAAGTATGGGGATAAGACATTATCAAAAACTAAATAATGAGCCAAAAATATACCTCCAGAAATTATGGCAGGAAACAATGAAATAATCGATTTTTTCATTTTTTCAGAGTCAGAATATGCTTGTTTGATGACATTGATAAAAATAACAAGAATAGTAGCAAAAAACAGGAATATCACAAGGTAATCGACATATTTGTTATCAAAAGCCTTTCTTGTATTAGGATAAAAACCAATAATTATTTGAATCCATCCTAATAAGAAAAGTCCTTCATCTGGTCCATTTATGTATCCGAGATAGAACCTTCCAAGACTATACTCTTCCCATGAAGTCAAATAAAACCCAACACCCAAGAAATATATGAAGTAAAATGTACGCATTCCACATCCCATTGTAAGAGTCATTGCAACTTTTGCTAGTTCAAGAGCTCCAGTGATAGCATCACATCCATGATCGAAAAATTGCCCCATAGGAGAAGATGTTTTTGTTCGTCTTGCTTGTTTCCCATCAAGATTATCCAAGCACTGATAGAGAAGTGTACAAAGTCCATTTAAAACACAGCACCACATTGGTAATACATGAGTCATTGATTTTGAAACCCAAAATGATATTGTAAAAGACATTACTTCTAAGAAAAATCCCGCAAATGTAATTGCATTCGGAGCCACGGTCATTGGAATATACTCAACAATAGTATTCCATAGGTATTTAAGAAAATAATTGACCAAAAGACTATCATCGGTCCCGCTATATTTATACTCTTTCGCAATTACAATCTCTTCATTGGTAAATACTCGGAAACACATTATAAGAAATGACTTGATTCAAAGAAATCTCATTTCACAAAACATTCTCACAAATAATTGCCAAGCCCTTTTCAAAAATGATCGGAGAATTTTTTATCGATTTGAGTAAACTCACTATTCATTCTTGGGGATTATCGTGTGATTAAGGCATTAATCACAGCAATGCGATAGATTTAATTGATTCCTTGATCACTATGCTATCTTGGTATAATGGATTATAAAGAATAGATTCCATATCAACAATGATTGAATAATTCTCCTTTAAATATTGAGAAAAACGATCATTACGGAAAAACAATGTGGAAAACCCATCTAAAATAGATTCAACTAATGTAAGCGGAACAGATTGTTCAAGAAGCAAATCCAAAGATATTTGAATAAAATCTTCAGGTATGTAATTCAGAATAGCATTATGATTCCCATTCACATGAGAATCAAGATAAAGAAATGATTTGGATATTATGGCAAGGGACCATATTTTTTCGTGGTATGTTCCTTCAATGAATAAATCATAAATTATACTGAACATATGTAAAGAAATTTCCCAAAACTCTCTGGATATGCAATCAAATAAAAACTGAAGAACATGGATTTTCACCGAAAATCCTGGTACTGATTTCAAAATCATTTCCATTTGTGTTAAACCAATATCATCAAGAACTCTATCAAAATGGTGATTGTTCTGAACTAAGAATAATAGTATATGAAAAACAAATTCCGACACAATTTCATAATTCGCATATGTAACAATCTTAACAACAATATGTTCAGGAAAAAGTTGGAGAATAGAATCGATCGTATCAATGTTGACAATTTCCAAAAGATTATTCAGACAAAAAAAAGAGTTGCGTACGACGCTTTCATTATCTTCGTTTGATATAAAAGCAAATAAGGCTCTTTCAACCATAAAAGAAACATATTTTTTTGGTATTTGTATAGATAATATAAGACTTAAAATCCATACTGAAAACTCTGAATTCGATATTGAAGATAAAAAATCAACCCATCCATCAATTGTCAAAGCTTCAACACATTTTTTCTCGGAAAGAAGATTCCCAATAATGCATAGGATCCCTATTTGGTCTAAATTCTTATTATCATCATTGTAAAGGAGAAAAAGCTTTCCTGTAAAGTCCCTCATTGATCTAATCTCCACTTGAATCTTATATGATATTTGGGCATAAAATGCAATAATAATATATAATATCTCCTTTTCATTTGTTAAATAAAACAATTCTTCAATATATTCATAAAAAACTGCAGGGAAGAAACTATATATCAATGATTCCTTTGATTCAGAAACAAAGAATGTTAAGTACTTTATACATTTCGTTAATTCAAAGATTTCAACGGGATTATATTCTTCTTTAATGGTAAAACTCAAAATGCAATTCAAGAATTCGTCTTTGTTTTCAAATCCTTCAACAATAAAGTCATCATATCCTTCTCCATAAAAGCTATCAGACAATATCATCCCCCTTTTCGAAAGAATTCGACTTGAACTAGTATCTTTATAAAAACACTCATCCATATATATGAGTTTAAAGCAGAATATTTACATAAATGATACCTTTCCAGATGAAATATCTTTGGTAGGTATTATCAGTCTCCCTTTATCTTTAAATATTAAAACAATTTCGCTTTCTGATGAATAATACAGATTCCCCATAAGAGGCAGACCCATTCGCGTATTCACACTTACTGGATCTCCTATAGAATAGACCTTTCCTTTGATAATGAACGAATTTTCTGCGAATATGGTGAGATTGTTTAGATTTTCCCCGAAATCTGAGAGCATTGATAACACTGCAGGAAACTCATCTTCAAAACTGGACTGGGGAATTCTTTGTCTATAATTTAAAATTGGTTTCTTTTTGTGTACAATGCTTTTGGACGAAGCAAGCAATTCCTTGAGCTCATTTGCCTTATCAGGGTTCACTGACATATAGTTATCTACTTCTTTTGGATTTGACTCTAATACTTGTTCGCACTGAGCTATTAATTCATATTTAAGAAAGTCTTTTGCCTCACTCAGCACTCTTTCTTTTTCTCGATCATAATTCTCCTTCTCTTTTTCATATATTTCATTCATCATCTTTATCTGCTCTCCCTTCCACAATTCGGCTGCTCTAATCTTGTTATTCTTGATAGTTTCCATCATTTTTCGAACAGTGTCTGGGTTAGAAAAACATTCCATGAATTTAGATGGCTGAGCTCTAATAAAAATATACTTATTGTAACCATTTTTATTGATGTTGTATATTTTTCCAATTTTTGGTTTATGTGAGAAGGTTCTAGTTGATGATTGTGTTTTCTTTTCCACTTCTGTCTATTCTGGTAATGGTGGTGCCTTAAGGCTTGATTCTTGGACGATTTCGTTAGAGATTATACGGGTGGTGTTTTATTGTTGCTTGTGTACATCTAATGGTGGAGCTATGCACGTTTCTTGCAATGATATTCGTTTAAATTTTGTTTGTGGTTACTCTTGTATGTCAACGGGTACATATACCCAGAATCAGTTTGGATATCTTCTGGTTAAGTCTTCTGGAAGGATTGAAATAGATCAAATATCGATCGTTAAATGTCCTAACAATACATTGGTTAACAATAGATATACAACCATTTTGTTAAGTAATGGAACACAATCTATAAAAAAGTCCAATGTTTCCAATAATCAATTATATCATATAGTCATAACAATAGCTAATTCTAGGGAGACTGTTTTCCAACATTCTATAGTTTCCAAGAACTATATATCTGCGATAGGAATGATATATGCTCATTACCTCGAACAAAAACATTACTTTAGTCAATTGAATATTCTCAACAACAATCAGGGTGGAACTAACTATGGACTATTATATTATAGGACAAAAACAACTCTAAATCGTTACCAAGATTGTTGCATATCTGGAAATACCAATAATTTGTTCTATCTATCCGATGGAACCGTTGAACTTTTAAATTGTTTGGTTAATCATCCATTAGGGAAAATTGCAATTAGCATTGGTGCTGGAAATACTGTTATGGATACAAATACAATTGTTCCAACAATACCTTTAGTGATTTTCTCAACACATGATTGCTTTTCTGAATTTTCCTTTGCCTCGACTATTTTGCCGGCATCAATTCATTCTTTTCTTTTTTCGCATTCATTAAGTATGCTATTCTTTGCCATTTATTGGTAATGATAAAGAATTCTGATTTGATTACTTCTGTTACATGATTTTTAATTTTAATATAACGTGTCACATCAAACCATGGAAAATTTTGTGAAAAAATTGGCCCTTTTGTGACAAATCATCACTGAATTCCGATATTTTTTTCTGATGATTTTTTATTGGTATTTTTGTTTTATGATATTCTTCTGTTTGATATACTTGGGACAACAAAATGAATATCAACATGCTTGGGTTGAAGTTGATTCTAATGATGAAAAATATATCATGGAAAACAATCGAATTGGGTCAAATTTGAATTTCATTAATAATGGCTCTGGTATTTTGAATACTGAATATGGAATTTTAAGGCCAAGAATCATTGATACATTCCAAAAACTAAGCTTGAAAAGTATTAGATTCCCTGGGGGATCATTATCTGATCAATACCACTGGTGGTATGGTTTAGGTAACTTTTCAACGAGACCCATAGGGATAAACGGATACACAGGGCAGCCGACTAACAATAATTATGGTATCCTGGAACATTATCAACTATGCCAAAACATTGGGGCTTCAATAACAATTACAGTGAATTATGAAACTGGAACACCTGTTGAGGCGGCGAATTGGGTTGAATTTTGCAATGGTGTGATTCCAGTGAATAGTTCAAAAGACTGGAGACCATTTGAGTATCAAGGTAATGAAAGTGCTCCATTGGGATATTTTTCTTGGTTAAGGGGACAACTTGGATATGTTAATCCATTGGGGATTAAAATGTGGGAGGTAGGAAATGAGGTTTATTCCAAATGGACTAATTCTCAGAATTCCACCCAATACTCAGAACAACTTAGAGTTTACATAAATGAAATGAAGAAACGGGATAATTCCATTAAAATCGCTGCAATAGGATATGAGTTTTCAGATGGGATTTGGAATGGAGAGAATCTTCCGTGGAATGATGTTATAATTGAAAAGTGTGGAGATGTTATTGATGCACTTCATATACACACATATGGACCTGTTTCTGAAGATGGACAAACAATATTCTTTTTTACTAACTATCAACAAACATTTTCTTTAGATTTAGACCACTCCGAAAATTGCTATATAGAAATAACCTTCTGTTTAATGAATAGCGAGATCATTGATTATCCTAATTGTAATAATGGTTATGTTGGAGTTAATATTTCTATTACAGGGCTTCTTGATTGGAGTTTCTTGGTTTTAAATTCTAAAAAACGGTCATACAGAAGATATTTTTCAATGAATAATCCCTACAAGGGTGATATTGTCATTACTTGCCTAAACATATCAAATGGAAATGTTCTAATGATGGATAGCCTTATTTCGCTATATAATGAATCAAACTCAATTAAGATTAATTTGAAAAACTATACAAAAATAACAAATGGAAACCTTGCATTTTCTCATTTATATACCGAGTCAATTCTTCATCTCAAAGAAAAAATTGTCCGATTAACTCAAAGGAAAGATATTGACATTTGGGTAACTGAGTTTAATTCGCTATTTGGTGTGAAGGGATTTGGTATTCACAGTCCACTCAAACTTTCTTCGAGTATAGCTGTCGCAGGTTTGGTTTTATCTTATATTAACATTGGGGTTAAGTCCATTCAACATTGGTCAATGATTGATGATTTTTATTTTGGTTTAGTTACTAATTATAAAACTATGGGATTAAATAGTATGTACCATGTAATCAGATTTATTAACCCATTTCTATTTTCGAAAATTAAAAATGTTAAGATAAACGCTCCCTTAATTGAACTTGACACCAAAGTTGGTATATATGATCCTATTATGAAAATGAACCCAATTATTGGTGTTTTTTCAGAAGAGAATAATTCATCTTCACTCTTGATTGCAAATATTAATAGAGAATCTGGTTACAACATTACCATATCCATATCATCTTATCTGACTTCGGAATGCTCAATATCTGTTTTATCCTCGTCTAATCCTGATTCTTTATATATGAATTCAAATGTATCAGATTTCAAATTTGGTGATGGTATTGTTGGAAAAGCTGTCAACTTCAATGGATCTTCAGTTTATCAATTCTTAAGTGAATCAATTGTTTTTGACATGTCTGGGACAATTGAGTTCTGGATTAAGCCAAATTGGAACGGAGATTGTGGAATTAAACACCCAATATTGTCTATTGGTAATACATTTCAAATCCTATATTCTGATAACAAAGCAATTGTTGTAGTCCTAACAAATGATGAATGGAATTCTATTAAGCTTCTTTACTATCCAGTGTCAAGTTGGAAACAATTTGAATGGCATCATATTGCTGTTTCATGGAATTCTCTTTCTAATTTTATTCTCTATATTGATGGTCAAAAAGTAATGTCTGAGAGTCTTGTTGGGTTTTCATACTATTTTGATCCTCAGATAACTTCTATAATTGGATCAACATCATTTGATATCGACTTAAATTCTGATTCATTCTTTGATGAATTTCGAGTATCAAAAATAGATAGAACTAATTCATCCATTTTTGCATCATTTAACCATACCAAAAATCATAATTCGTTGCCAAAAGATATCTATTCAACAATGATATTGCACTTTGATGATAACATTTATGATGAAGTCAATAATGATCATATTAAAACTGAAACTTTTGATGCCCGGATTATTAATGGTACTATTAATCTGAACATGAATCCATCGAGTCTTGTTAGAGTCCTTTTTAATCAAACTAGCAATCCTCCTAATGTTTCCAAAAACAATACAACATCTTCGATAGTAATAATATGTAGTGGATTAGGAATACTCGGTCTTATCATATTTCTAACAAAAAAAGTTTGTAGTGTTCCTGTTGTGGGGGACTCCCTTAACGTTTAAAATTTAATGCGCGTTATACCTTATTATTTTTCTCAGTATTGTTGGTTCTTTTTGGTTATGATTGTTTTTTCTATTGGTTTCATTCTTCCAATTACATGGAAAGTTGGGCCAATTTCCAGTGCAAATACATCAGAGGATACAAATTGGAGCATTGATCCCTTGTATTTTCTTCATATTACCGACACACATGTTCATGGATATTACGAACCAAAGAACCCAAACTTGGTTGCTGTTATGGAGAGCATAAAGAAGTTCAAGAGTAATGTCATTTTCCACACAGGTGATTTGGTTGATAACTACATAACTAGGAATTGGCCTAAATATGGGCACCAAGTGATTGAAGATTGGATTTGCTATCATAATTTCATGTCTAACTACTCTAAAGATTATGAGGAGTTCATTGAGATACCAGGTAACCATGATATGACTGGTATTAAGAGTTCAAGCAGCCAAATTAATTTTTTCAGCAAGTATTCGATGATATCACAGTATTATAATTTTGAAAATGCAAGTCTATTAAGAGTATTTATGAGAGAAACCAAAGATTACACATTTATTGGATTCAACCCATATTACTTTCCAACTCCGCACCCATGTTTTGACTTTTGGGCTCATGCTACAAAGGAAATACTTGACGAGCTGGAGTATTATCTAAAAATTGCACCAAATGACAAGCCATTATTTGTTGGATGTCACTACCCTGTATCTTTTATAAAAAGCTCAAAATCATCCAGTGGTAAGAATTTGGTTGAAATTATCGAATCAACCAAAGTCACTGCTTTTCTTTCAGGACATATTCATGGTGATTCAAACACTATCAATCACCATGGTAACGCTCTCGAGGTAATTGGAGGAGATGTTAAAGAGAATAGGGTATATGGAATTGCATCATATGATAATGGGAGGTTTTCATATACTTCAATGGTTTCCGAAAATGCTTCTGATTTTGTGCTTACACATCCTATTCCAAAAGTTTTGACTTCATCCAAAACCAGATTCAACGAGTATAATGCTCCTATAAGAGTATTGTGCTTTGGTTTTAATAACAAGACTATTCATGTTAAAGGTTCTGTCTCTGGAACAATGCAATACCAAAAGGAGATCAAACCAGGGGTTTATTTATATAGTCTCCCAATGACACTTCCTAAAGGTGAACACTCTTTGACATTTTATGGTGATTGGGACTTTAATGTTTCATTTGTATATGGAGATTCTCATGAAGGGGGGTGGATTGAACATGATACATCAGGAAAGAACTTTGTTGATACCATGAGAGTTATGGGGTTCGTTTTAATACTTTTGTTCGCCTTTATGACATTTCCTGTTAATTGGTTTGTATCTAACAGATGTGAAGGATGGATTATCGAAGAGAATAATGATTCACAATGGTTCACTGCTATTTTTGGGGGGTTTGTTGCTATTAGATCAAGATTATCGACACTTCCACTCTCACTAAGGATCTACTTATTTATTGTAGTTCTATATCCACTTTTGTTACCAATTGTGTTTTATGAAGTGGAAGGAATTGTTGGATATGGTTTTAGCTATGGATATACATATTGGATTACTCCTCATTTTGCCGAGTGGGGTCAGATTTACTCTCTATTGCATCTTTTAGTTACAGCATTCCCTTTCATTGTGATATGTTCGGGACTGGCATTTTATAGAAGAATTCGACCTGTTTTTGGGATTGATATCGCCTGGTTTGTCATCTCAATTGGATTTTGCATCTTTATTACTATTAGATTTGTTTCTGAAACTTCTGGATTAGTTTTATTATTCATTTCTCCTTCATTTGTTTTATTACCTCTAGCAAATTTAATTGTTGTAACATCTGTTGGTATTTATAGATGGAATCATCCAAATCAGCCACTTGAGAAAAAGTATGATGCCCTACTTAGAATGAATATCTAGAAAATAAAAAATCATAACTACTTTAGTTACTAAAGATTGTCGTAAGGAGAGTTGTTTTGAGTATTATTATAGTTTTGGGAGCCATTTGGATCAACATACCCTTGATTCATTGGATATCCCTGATTCATTGGATATCCCTGATTCGTTGGGTATCCCTGATTCATTGGGTATCCCTGATTCATTGGATATCCCTGATTCATTGGATATCCCTGATTCATCGGGTATCCCTGATTCATTTGGTATCCTTGATTCATCGGATATCCCTGATTCGTTGGGTATCCTTGGGGTTGGCCATTTGGATAACCAGGCATCATTGGTTGGGAAGGTACAAACCCATTATTTATTGGTGGTGCATCTGGAAACGCGTTTTGATTAGGAACATTATTAGAATCTTGTCCGGCCTTTAAAATAGGATCTTTGGCAATCGCAGAATCGACCATATCCTTTGGAATATTACTATCTTGTGATAAAACAATAAATCTTTCATACATATTGCCTGGAGATGGAGCAGAGCCGGTTAAATAGTCCATTACTTCACTTGAAACGGTAACTCGAAAACCAGAAGATGGTGCAACAGGTTCAAGCAAAGATAGAGACTTGTGAAGGGATTCATTCTTCAAAAGGCCATCAATTCCAGTTAAATAGTCTACACTCTTTGTGATTTCAGGGGTGGGGCCGCTTTGGGCAATCACAGTTGCATTATCGCAAAGGTTTTTCGCATGCAACTGGATTTCTCTCATCACACGTGCGGCTCTTTCATTTAATACCAAAGAGTTGATATATTGACCACACTTTGCAGTTTTTTTCAAGGAAAAATCGCGCCTCAAAGCAGAGCTGCTACCCGCCGCTTTAGTATCAGAACTCTTGATTATGTGACTGCAATGAGCAAGAAAAATATTCATCTCGGACTTAAAGTTAGTTGCATCGAATCTCTTAAACATTTACTAAAATTATCACCGAAGGCACTTTTTATAAACTTCGATTCCAGTATTCTAACAACAGTTACGATTTGGATGGTCGGGGAATGTAGGATCAACGCTCTTACTTGTTGGTATCACATCCTCCTGCTTCGACAAAAAAACCTCTGCTACATGTTCCATTATTAGACGTATGTTAATGCCACTTTTCGCCGATACAAAAAATACCTCTATTTGCTTCTGCCTTGCCCATCGTTTTGCTTCTTCCTCGCTAACCTGCGGGTTCTGCATGTCACACTTGTTACCTACGATGACAATAGATATTGTTTGATCTGCGTGTTCATATATTTGGCTCATCCAGTTCTCCAAGCTCTGGAAAGATTTCGAGTCTGACATTGAAAAAACAAGAATAGCAAAAAATGCTCCCTTGAAGTAAATTGGTATTATATTTCTGTACATTTCTTGTCCGGCTGTATCCCATAGTTGGAAACTAAGCACTTTGTCACGAAAACTCACATCAATAGGTGTCACGCCAGCACCGATTGTAGAACATGTATGTTCAAGAAACGATCCGTTTTTAATCCGATATATAAGACTTGTTTTACCGACTCCTGAGTCGCCAACAGTGATTATTCGGGGAGAAACTTCAAGCTTTTTCATTTGTTGACGATAATTTTAATGTTTTTTCATCTGGTTTCATTGTGCTTTTCGAATGAAAACAAAAGAGTGGTATATGGTGGCGGTAATTCTTCATATAATTTCACTGTTAAAAAAGTTAATCCAAGGTATTTTCCAATTAATCATGAATCTCTATTATATGTCGATTTTCAACCGCAAACAAAGGGGATTTGCTTTTGCAGATTTGGTGACATGGTTATAAATGGAAATATCAACGATAAAGGTCAAGCAGTTTGCCGGGTCCCTGCCAATCGCCCAGGCAGTTTGCTCTTTTCTCTATCTTTTGATCTATCATCTTGGAAAGGAGAGATTCCAATATACTTCAAGAAGGAGAAAAAACTCTCGTGGAACTCAGTTATTCTAATACTATCACTAATGTCAATCATTATCGGATTCACACTCGCTGGTTACATACAGATGAAAATGCACGGAAAAAGGAAGAGAGAAAAGGAGGACGAAAGAGTACCCTTTATAAAGAAGTCTGTATGATAACGATTATTTTGTAAATAAACGAAATTGAGTTTTTCTGTCATTCAAATCCGAAATCAGTTTTTGAGGAAAAAACGATAATATCCCATAAAATTGAGAAATGGGCGGCTATTTTATTAAATGAGTGAACCAACACCAGTTCGCCTTGTATCAGTAGGAGATGGCGCTGTCGGCAAAACATGTTTATTGCTTGTATTCAAGGGAGATCCATTCCCAGAAGATTACGAACCGACAATTTTTGAAAGCCACCATGAAATGAGAAAATTCCAGGGCAAGAATTACTGTCTCCACTTGTGGGATACAGCTGGACAGGAGGAATACGATCGTTTGAGGCCAATGAGCTACTCTAAATGTGATGTCGTTCTGGTTTGCTTCGCACTTAACGATCGTGAAACTTTCAATAATGTATCCGAAAAATGGTTCGTCGAAATTCAAGAATTTGCTCCTAAAGCCGCAATTTTACTTGTTGGCACGAAGAGTGATTTGTGGGATCCAACTGCCCCCGGTGCAATCACACAGGATGAAATCAATAAAGTTGCCACAAGAATTAAGGCATACAAGACAATTAACTGCTCATCAAAGAAGAACCAAAATGTTGCTGGAGTTTTTGATTTGGCAATCGAGGCTGTGTTAAAAGCTAAAGAGGGAGGATGTATCATTCAATAAACCGCATTATTTTAGTTTACAAATAATGTAAATCGATGTAAAGAATAAGATTACTTTTTCTGAAGTGTCAAAACTGAATCTCACTTTTTCATTGAAACAGTTTTTGTTTTTTCACAAATATTTGACCACTTTTTCGTTTTCTTTGTGAATTTTTTTGTTATAATCCTTAACAATAATTCACATCTTTACTTTTACAAATCAATTCGAAAGCCGGATACAAATGTCCTCTACTCCTTCCGAAACACTCCGTCGAAAGTTTACGCAAGAAGAAGATAATAAGCTGCGCGAACTTGTGAAAGAAATTGGGGCAAAGAAATGGATAGAAATTGCCAAATCAATGCCAGGAAGGACCGGACGCCAATGCAGAGATCGATTTCAGAACTACTTAAGTCCAATTCTTACCAATGGGCCTTGGACAAAGGAAGATGACCATTTGCTTTTGCAGAAGGTCATTGAGCTTGGCTCAACATGGTCAAAAATTGTGACATATTTTCCAGGTCGAAGCACAAACAATGTCAAAAACCGCTACAACATTCATCTAGCTAAATATGAACGTGATATTGAAAGTTTCAAGCGCCTTAACGGCTTTCGTATTGAACCCTCAGAGAAAACAACCGTTTCTATATTCGGAGATACATCTGTCTGGGACCTTTTTAAGCCTGAGGATCAACTCACTGCTGCCGATCCTCTTGCCCCGATGGAACTCTTCTTCGAAAACATAAGTGCTGATGCCTATGCTTCTCTGACATAGTGCTAAGCACAAATAAACCCTCGCCTTCTTACAAATATCCTTTTCAAAAACCAATCGGAAATGTCAGGGCTGGTGCGGACAGACTCTTCCCGCATTGCTTCTCAGGATTTTCATTATGATGCTTGGGCTACGATTGATTTCCTCAAGGGTAGCAAAAACTACCAAGGCCAGAAAGGTAATTATATTAAGACTACCAGGTACACTGTTTTATCATTTTTCCCTCTTACGTTGCTTGAGAACTTCCGTGTTTTTACCAACATATATTTTTTGATTGTTTTATTCATATGTTGGCTTCCGATTAGTCCCGTGAGTTATATTTTCACACTTGTTCCTTTAATTTTCGTTATTGCTGTATCGATGATGAAAACAGGGTATGAAGAGGTGTTAAAGCACAAACAAGATGAGTTAAGAAACAATACAGGGGTACAGATATATCGAAATGGTACTTGGGAGAATGCTCTTTCGAAAGATATTATGGCTGGTGATTTGATAAAAGTTGCTAATAACAGTATGATGCCGTGTGATATGCTATATATTTCGTCTTCGAATCAAAATCATTGTGTAAATTATTGCGAAGCAGAACTTAATGGAGAAAACGCAATAAAAACAATGAGTCAACATCCTGCATTCAAATTAAAGTCTTTTCCCGAACATTTTGATGAGAAACAGTACTCTATACAAGTACCTGAACCAGACAGAGATCTTTTTAGTTTCTTGGGGAGAATCGTAAGTGAACAGGATTTTTGGGCTGTTTCTATAAGCAATATTATACTTCGAGGCTGTGTATTGCATTACACTGATTGGACAATTGGAATTGCGATTCGCACTGGTCATGATTGCAAAATTATGATGAATCAAAGGCACCCCCCAGCAAAAATGAGTCAATTTGATGTGGACATCAACAAAATGGTAGCATTTGTGTTCACTTTTAAAATGAGTGCAGTTTTCTTCCTATCATTTATGTGTTCAAGTTATGAGAAGAATAATACGTTTGCATGGATATCAACAAGTATTCCTTCAAATTCCCAGAGTTTTTGGGAAGCCTTTTTCCAGTATTTTGTGTTATTTTCATATATGATACCTTTATCATTGATGGTTACAATTGAGATATGTCGAATGTTTTTAATGTCAACTATTAATTCGGATGTTCTCATAATGGATGAACATTATGGACCTTCAATTGCCAGGAATTCTAATATGATTGGTCAATTAGGGAGTGTAACACATATCCTTTCTGATAAAACAGGAACATTAACGGAGAATATTATGGAATTAGTAGGATATTGTGATTCAACAGGCAACCATTCATGCTCTGAGATTAGGGAATTGATGAAAAATGATAATTCTGTTGTTGATCTTTCTTTGAATTTTATTGAATGTTTAGCTGTATGTAATACTGTCATAGTATATAAAGGAGATAATGGAATTGAATACAATGCGGAAAGTCCTGATGAGAGCGCTTTTGTTAAGTTTGCCGCAGAATGTGGATATAAACTAATTGAAAGAGATCAGGAATATATGACTGTAGAATATCAAGGATCTCAAATCAGGTACGATATTCTATCTATTCTTCCATTTGATTCCGTGAGAAAAAGAATGTCTATCGTGCTTAAGAAGGGATCTAACGGGCCAATAATAGTTTTTACTAAGGGAGCTGATAATATCATGTACCAGAAAACTACAACTTTGGATTATCATGATCAATTAAATCATTATGCAATGAAAGGGTATAGAACTTTGGTTTTTACTAAAAGGGAATTAACTGAAGAAGAGTTCCAAGAGTGGAATGTATCATATGCTGAAGCCAATTCATCATTAACCAACAGGATTCAGAAGCTTGGTCAAATATCTGGTGCCATTGAGAGCAGACTTGAGGTTGTTGGAATATCGGCTGTTGAAGATAAACTTCAAAAAGATGTACCAGATTCCATTATCTGGCTTCGAAAAGCTAATATCGCATTCTGGGTGCTTACAGGAGATAAATTTGAGACTGCAATTGAAATCGGAAAAACATCCTCCATTATTCAATCCGATTCAGATGTTTTAGTGATATCATCAGAGACAGAAGATGCGACTAACGTTTTGGTTAACAGATATTATGATAATTTCTTATCTTTTACTAATCCTGTTGTTGTAATGACTGAGAAGCCAACAGAGTATCTTATACAAGATTCAAATCCCAAGTTTCTTGAGCTAGTCTTAAAATGCAGAAATGTTATCTTTTCAAGAGCAACACCTTTCATGAAAGCCCATATTGTTTCTTTAGTGAAAAAGGTCCATGGTTCTCTTGTGCTTGCAATTGGTGATGGTGCCAATGATGTTGGTATGATACAGGAAAGTCATGTAGGAATTGGCGTGTCCGGTCTTGAGGGATCTCAGGCTTCAATGGCTGCTGATTTTTCTATACCGAGATTCCGACATATAATTAGATTAATTGCTGTACATGGCCACTGGGCATTTGATAGGTTTTCGAAAGCTGCAACTATTGTTGTTTATAAGAATATTGTGTTTTCTTTTGTTCTCTTTTGGATGTCAATTGATACTAGATTTTCACCCTCATCATTTTTTGATAGCTTTTTCATGTCTGCTTACAATATTATTTTCACCATTGCTCCGCCGTTTGCATACGGATGGCTTGAGCAAGATCTAATATCAAAACAGCTTCTCAGATATCCGGAATTGCATAGAACTTGTACCAATTCTATGCGCTTTCCATATATTGTGTATTATTGTGTTGTTGGTACATTCCAAAGTATTTCTATTTATTATATAGTAAGAAACAGTAACCCTGATGGTTCATTTACCGAGAATGGATTTTTCTGTTTTCTTGGCGTAGTGATTGTTGTTGCAATGCAAGTTAGTACATGGATGAAACATTGGACATGGGTTACAACAGCTGCTAATATTGGAAGTGTAGTTATTGCTATAGCTACAATGATCATTTATTCTGTATATGCTGAGCCGGAGCTTAAGGGTACTGTAGTTAAAGACTTTGCTAGCCCAAAAATGTACCTTGTAGCAATTCTTATATTAATTGTATCAACTCTTCCATCTTTAATGTTTGAGTTTGTATATAATCATTACTTCCCGACTTTAAATCGGCTTCTTAGAGAAAAAGAAGTAATTGATCGGGGACTGCCTAATGATTTTGCGGAATCTATGAAAATAATAGATGTATCAGAAGATCCCTCTGAAATAAACCCATAGAGTATCAGATTTATTGAACTTTTTCTTTTCCTGCTTCTGGTTGCGGCTTTTTAACAAAGAGGTCGTGACTTGTTCTATCAACTGCCTTTAATCCCAAGAAGTTTGCCATTTGAAGTTGAGCAGCAATTGCAAATTGCTCGACATCCCCTTTTCCTTCAACACTCTTTCGAATTGGCTTCAAGAAATCCACAACAATAACGCAAAATGGCATCGAAATCAAATTCCAAATATGCCTCCATAGAGAAAACCTATGCCAAACAAAAGTGTTCCATCCCTTTGGGACAAGTGGCATCAAAAATTTATAAGTAATTGGTTGAACTTTGTAGTCACTGAGAAATGCTCCTTTCCTAAACCTCAGGAGATTTTGGGAACCAGAAATAGTTCCCTCAGGAAAAGTCAAAACAGGAAATCTCCTTTTATCATTTGCACGGTCTAAAAGCTCTTGTGAGTGCCCATGAGCCTGATCTCGACTAACAAAAACTGGATCAACATTCTCAAGAATATATTTAAGGTAATTGACTTTTTGGACCTCAGATTTGATGGCTGGAGTCATCGGATGAATAAGGAGTAGTATGAATGAATCAAAAACAGAAACGTGATTGCTGATAACAAAACGAGCCTCCTCATCAAACTGTCCATTGGTTTTAATATATATAATACCCGATGCAAATAAAAGAAATCTGAAAGCAACATTGGCAATTCTTATGCAAAATCTTTTCCCTGTATCAAATTCAAGGCCAAACAAACGAACGCAGTACCTAATAATCTGAATAAGTGTACCACATATAAAGAACATAACCAAACCAACTAAAAGACGAATTGGTCCAAGAAAAACAACAAAACAAATAATCTGATGAATTATTGCATACCACTTCAACGGAGGAACTTTAAACATATCCTTGTATTCCTCATCAGTTATTTTTGTCAATTCCTGCTGCTTCTTGTACTTCTCATTACCATCAGGGTAAACAGATCCCCAGAAAGGCATTTTAGTGTTTGATAAGGTGGTTTGTCCCAATATTGTGATAAAAAAAGGCGGATTTAATTCTATGAAAGTTATTTTTTTCATATGAATTTTGCATTAACTTCAGTTGTGTGTAAGAGGGTGTTTTCGAGTCCATTGAGTATTTCATCATATCATAGTTTAGGTTTCTTTGAAATGAGGCGAGTTTTTTTTGAGCGTAGTTTTTTGAGTAGTGTTTTCATTAGTGGAGCTATTCGATTCAGAGGTATTTCAGTTGAAATGAGTAGATTTTTAAGTTCAAGTATCGTTTTGGAAGGAATTTCACGAGATTTTTCTGGTGAGTCAGAGGTTGTTATTAGTGGTTCTCGTTTCTTTGACTGTCGAGCGACATCAACAGCAGGTGGAGCACTTTATTGTTACAATTTGAACAATGTTGCAAGTATTTATGATTGCATTTTTGTTAATTGTTCTTGCACAACGTATCCATTAGCTAACCCACTGAGAAGTGACTATTCAGGAGGAGCGATTGCATATGTTGGGAAGAGAATGAATATGAAATGTTTGATTTTTGAGCGATGCTCGACTCAAAATGGGTATGGTCGATCATTTGCTGGATACTCATCTCAATGGAATGCATCTCAGGTGTTGCAATATTTAGGATCTGGAGGATATGCTGAATCGGTTATTGCTGTTGCAAGCATTGAAGCAGACAATATCAATTCAACCAAAACACAAGTGAGTATTCATAGTGGTTTCAAAGTGTCATATAATAATCCATATTTCAGACTGAAATATTATCAGTTTTCTCAATCAGGAGGGCAGTGGTCATATCATATCAACACATTGGACAATGGATATATCAATTCGCACTGCAATTTTGTCAACACAACCCAAACAAGTGACTTAATTGAACCTTATAATGGAAGGGGATTGTTTACTGAATGCTATTTTCATTTGGAAGGAAACAAAATGATCTCATCTCGATCGAATAATCAATACACAATTGAAAACTGCCAATTCAGTGTAAGTAGCATTATTCATCCTGTTGTTAATTGCCAATTCGATGTAATTGTATCTTCAATTTATCCTATTAACTATCTGTGTACTGAAAACAAAGAAACAAGACCTATGCATCCCCGAATCAACAATGTATTGTTTCAATTAACAGTATTATGGTTTTTTTATTAAGTAAATCATGAGTGATTATTTTGAAAAATCCACTTATTATCAATAAATATGAATTCATGTTTAAAGATGAGAGATCTAACTTATCTGGATACCTAATTCAAAAACTTGGATATATAAATAGGCTTGAATCACAATATCAATGCATGAAACATTGAAATTGAAATAATTGCAGTAATTGCTGAATATGTAGTTAGATAATTTAGACCCTCATTGGTGTGACAGTAACAAAAAATAGGAGAAATAGGCTGTGTGGCACATGGGACTATTTGATGTCCTTGCAATTCTTTATTACAATAATAAGTGGAAAAATGTTCAATTACAATTGTTTGCGTGACTCCATTTCTGGTACTTATTGGAATTGATGATCCAATTGAGTATGAATAATTACTCATGATACTTATGAAGCAATTATAAAAAGAAACAGGAAATGATCCAGCTTGTTCGAATAATGAATAATAATTATAATAGAAAATATATTGTACAAAAGAGAGATTCCTGTTGGTTAGAATTAAAGTAGATATAACATTGTTATGAATAAAATTCGAATTTTGAATTGTCGAATTTGTAATGCTTTGCAAATAATAGCCATTTGATGATGCTGAAGAGGCATAATTATATGTAATTGAACAATAGTTTTGATCGAATGTTTGTGCTAGCCGATATTGTATTATACAATTATTTGATGTATAACAATGTGAAATATTACAATAAGCGAGATTCAGAAGACCTGATTGTGAATAAATCGTTGATAATAACTCATTTGAATGAAATGACTCAGGACATCGGATAATCGAAATGTGAATCATATTTGAAGAAAGAATATCAACAAATACAAACTGGCCATTTGAAGAACTTTCTGTGTTTAAATATATAGCATTGATACAAAATTTGAGAAAAAAAAATTGATTAAACATAATTACAAAACAAATGTAATTCTCATTGACAATAGGCACAAAAAACCTAATGTAGTGAGATTATTCCGGTAGAGTTGAGAATTTTCACACTCATTATGATACCAAAAAATGTCCTAACATGAGTATTCTTGTACAGTAATAATTATACTATATCACTATAAATCATACTCGTAGAATAGTCTTTGGTAAGACATATTCTTCAATACTATTTCTGTGGGAAAATTATCCCTTTGTTTACGAAATTTACACAAAAAATAGTCATTTTGGATTATTTCTAGTTAAAATACCACTATTTGGACTGTTTTTGAACTTTTTTGGATAATTTAAACTATGGTGAATCATTTGATCGAATGGCAGCGATTTTGAATTTTGTAACTATTTCTTTTCTTACAAAACTTCCATTCCTTAAAAATAGTACTTATTTATATCGAATTAGAATGATAAAATGCCCTTTTGTCACCAAGGATAGGAAATGTTTCGTTTTCTAATTTGAAGTTTATTGATCTATCATTTGTCACTTTTCTTCCTCTGTCATTACAACAAAAATGAATTTTGCAATAACTTCAGTTGTGTGTAAGAGGGTGTTTTCGAGTCCATTGAGTATTTCATCATATCATAGTTTAGGTTTCTTTGAAATGAGGCGAGTTTTTTTTGAGCGTAGTTTTTTGAGTAGTGTTTTCATTAGTGGAGCTATTCGATTCAGAGGTATTTCAGTTGAAATGAGTAGATTTTTAAGTTCAAGTATCGTTTTGGAAGGAATTTCACGAGATTTTTCTGGTGAGTCAGAGGTTGTTATTAGTGGTTCTCGTTTCTTTGACTGTCGAGCGACATCAACAGCAGGTGGAGCACTTTATTGTTACAATTTGAACAATGTTGCAAGTATTTATGATTGCATTTTTGTTAATTGTTCTTGCACAACGTATCCATTAGCTAACCCACTGAGAAGTGACTATTCAGGAGGAGCGATTGCATATGTTGGGAAGAGAATGAATATGAAATGTTTGATTTTTGAGCGATGCTCGACTCAAAATGGGTATGGTCGATCATTTGCTGGATACTCATCTCAATGGAACTTATCTCAAGTTTGTACATACCTAAGCTCTGGAGCTTCTTGTGACACTGTAATTGCAGTTGCTAATGTTGATGCGGAGTATATTAACTCAACAAGCACCGAAGTGAGTATACATAGTGGTTTCAGTATTTCATATAATAATCCATATTTCAGATTGAAGTATTATCAGTTTTCTCAGTCAGGAGGTATATGGTCTCATCATATCAACACATTGGACAATGGATATATCAATTCGCACTGCAATTTTGTCAACACAACCCAAACAAGTGACTTAATTGAACCCTATAATGGAAAAGGACTGTTTACTGAATGCTATTTTCATTTGGAAGGAAACAAAATGATCTCAACTCGATCGAATAATCAATACACAATTGAAAACTGCCAATTCAGTGTAAGTAGCATTATTCATCCTGTTGTTAATTGCCAATTCAATGTCGTCTCGCCCTTATATAATCCAAAAGAATTCCAATGTAAATCAATACAAGAAACATTAAGTACCCCCAAGAAAACGATAACTCTGATTCATCTCTTTTTCTTAACTTTATAATGTTTACAACTTTACATTTTTTACCAGTTTTTTTACCCTTATTCAGATAAATGCTTAACACTATAAAAATCTGTGGGCAAAGGATGCACAAATGTTATTCTTATTCGTTTAATAAAGAAGACAAATGCTCTATTTATCGAGTGGAAGGAATCAGGAAGCAAAGTTTTCGTCTTCCTCCACCTCCTGCAACATCACTTCAAATTACCGCCCGTTATTTGGTTATTCAAATTAGATTGGCAATGGAAGATACTCCAACTATTACAATAACACTTGGGGATGATTCTGGAAACCATTTTAATTTTGCATTTTCTACAGTGATTAGGAAGGTTAGGCCATCATCATCTCAAATGTGTGCTTTAATTAGTTTGACATTACCAAAAAATTTATGGATGAATGTTTGTTTTGATTTACAAGAGATTGCAGCTACCTACTGGCCTTCTGGCTCATTTATTGTTCTTGATTCCATTGAAGTGAGCCCAACATGCTCTATTCGCAATATATATGCAACAACAGATCCTTTGGATCCTTCTGCAAATGGAACTGATTTACCAAAGGGTTATGAGTTTCCATCATCTTTAGCCTCAAGGAATTTGTTAGTGCCTGAAAAGTTATTACTATCAGATGCAAGATCAAGCAAAAAATCTAAGATACCAATGAGAGTATCTTCTTCATTCCCTCGGGCTTCTGGGACTCTTGCGCCGGATCAGCCTCCAAAACCTTCGACTGTTAGCCAACCAAAGCCCAGTAGAATTCCTCAAGCTAATATAAATATGAGTGTAGATTCAAATATCATACCAACTCCAACTGAGTTAAAAGAACCGCCTACATATGAACCAGTTTATCCATCAAATGATGAAGAAGAGGAATCAGATGATGATGCTTTCAATGGTATTGCTCCTTCTATCCCAACAGATATTAATTTATTAGATATTAAATCCGAACTCCCTCAGGATGAAGAAGAAGAATTAGAGCTGATTTATATAGATAGTATAGGTTGCTATTATTGTCCAAGTAATCAACAATATTATCAATTAGATAATATTCCAAAAGATACTGATTTTTAACAAGATTAATAATGTATAAATAACATTTTTAATTCGGTTCTCTTAATAGAGATATTGCCATCAAAGACTTCGAAGATGGGGGATCAGGAAGACCCCTCAATAGTGATTGAATATTCTCATCTGTGGAAAATGAATACTCATCATTTTGATACCAGCTCACTCTATCAAGCATTTCTACAGCGCTCTCTAGGTGTTTAATTGAGATTAAACCTAAAGGAGGCGGACAATATGTTTCTCGGAAATACACCCAGTCTTTTTGAAAACAAGCTATAAATGGAATTGACGGGCTTGGTGATGAGCTTATAACTTCTCTGTAGTTTTTAAAGTCATTGTCCATTTCACATATCACGAACAACGACTCGAATGTCGATTTCTGTTTCCCCAGATACTTTAGGGAAAGTCGAATGGTTTTTATGAGTCTCGATACAGATTTATGCGTCAATCCGCTGATTACAGAGAACAATCCCATGAAATCATTTGATTGTCTCAGGTGAATTGATACTTTTGCCCACATAGTATATATATCTGCTCTCTCCCTTTCATTTGTCCCAAATACAACAGAAAATGAAACAAATCTTGTGAGCTGATCAAAGTATGTTATTAGATCCTTTAAAGAGCCTCTTTTTTCTTCAGTAAATATTGACTGTATCCATTCATGCTGCATTATACTTCTAAAAAGATAAGAATTTCTCAAAGTGATTTGTTTTGCTAATGCCTCAGTTGGGGAATCAAGAAATTGTTTTAGCATTGTATTAGGCCCAACGCACTCACTCTTAAGTGCTATTGGACGAATCATTTGGGTAATCTGTTTCTTTATATGATTAACTGATGATCTAACTATCTTTTGGTTAGTCTCTTCAAGACTATTTGCTTTGGTTAATAAATCAGAAAACAATGAAAGGCCTCCTAAGAGTTTGTTTGTGAAATGATAATTGCAGAGCTTTGACCACAGTCCAATGATCGAGACAATACGGTGCCTGATTAGTTTCATTTGTGTATTATCACTCACATTTGATTGCGAAAAACCAACAAAGCTATAATAACGTACTATCAGAGCAGAAAAAAACAGGATTGGGTGTATATATGAGATCATAGTTAAAAGCAGAACCCGTTGAAGAGATGGATTACAAAAATTTGGAGATGTTAAGTGCAAAATAAGCTGCGAAAAACTCGAAAAAGCAAATTTCCCATCTTCGCTAATGATAAACTCGTTGGGATTTGGGTAAACACAAAAATTTATCATCATCAGCTTTTCCTGGCATTCTTTAGGAAGCTGAAGCTCCTGAAAAACCAAATTTACTTCATTTGGAATAGTAATTTTACCTAAAAAATCGGAAATAGCCCCAACTTCAAACTGGTTACTGGAAAAAACTTCAGGATCAAATAGGATATGCTTCTTTGAAGCAGCAGCAGCTTCTTCTATGCCTAAGCCAGGTGTGAGCGTAATAGACCTAATCCTCATCGACACTTTTGATCGCGGTTTCGACCTGACAATTAAAACATCATCCATTATACAATTCAATATTACTAATTCAAAATTTCTGTTTTAAACCACTTTGTTAAAAAAATGAAATAATCAATGTAAAACTGTGTAGAAATATTTCTGATATGAGAGGAGAAAAGCGGGGGCAGAAAAACAGTATTGTTGATTATATTCGAGGCACTGAGGAGATTGATGCAAAGTACATTAAGGATATTTGTTATAGGGGTCTTGATAATTTTTTTGAAGAAAACAGGGCATATTCATGGTTAGTTCTTTTTGGGATTTTTCCTCAAAGGTATAGTCAATGGAATAATCGACAAAAGGAGTTACTTAGTAGCTACCGTTCGTTTTTGACAGCTACAAGCACTCAGAATTGGCATTTAAGTTTTTTTCCAAATCATTATCCGCTGGGAGACTTTGGTCTTGATAGAAATGATCTAATGGCAATTATTCATGGCGATGTTTACCGAACATGCAGGCTAATTTTTACTTTACCACCAAGATGTGTCAATGCACCCTTTACAATCCCTCCCGCAGATGAAATTTTTGTAATGTGGAGCGAACATATTCGTCGTTTGGAAAGAATACTCTATGTTTTTTCATATTTGAATACTGGGCTCTCATATATGCAGGGTTTTAACGAATTGGTTGTTCCATTGTATTATGTATATGTGAAAGGTCACAGTATTTTTAATGCTGACCCAGAAGAATCTCTGGATCTTGCAGAAGCAGTTTGCTTTTTTTCTTTTCAGGCATTACTTATTGAAAAACAGCTGTATAATGTTTATTTAACAAAAGAAAGCCAACAAATCATTGATATAATGAACTCATTTGGAGAAAAGCAGAGAAAACATATGCCAAGGATTCATTCTCATTTACAAGCAATAGGTATAATGCCGTTTCAGTATGCCTTAAAGTGGTTTTCCTTAATGTTTTTGCAAGAACATGAACTTGCAACATCACTAACTCTATGGGATACAGTATTATCAAGAATGGATAATTTGGTTGAGTTCCTTCAGTATCTTGGTTTGGGATATCTTTGTTTAATATCCGATAGGTTGATTGGACATGGTTTCTCAGAAGCCATTTCAGCCATCCAAAATATGGAGATACATGATGTTAAAAAAGTGATTAATCAGGCTAACATATATTTAGAAATAGATTATCCAAACAAATGATCCATAGTATTATCACCAAAAGAGCAAATTTTTTATTCGAGGGGATTGTCACTGACCGTAACATACACCGTGTCAACAACAGGGTTGATAATCCATTCTGGAGCAATCTTCTTCGAAATAACATCTTCCCATTTGAGTTGGGAAAAGAATGGATCCTTTTTAATCTCTTCAACACCATTCTCCCCCATCCCAAGTCTGTTATTAGGTGATCTTTCCATTAATTTAGATATTATTGCTTTTGCCTTTGTTGATACGTGATGTGGAAACCTTAGTGGGTGAGACAATACTGCTTCTTTAAGTCTATCAGGGTTCTGGTCCCAAAATGGAGGAAGTCCGCATATCATTTCATAGAGAAGAATACCCAAGCCATACCAATCACACGCTATTGATGGTGCATCTCCTAAATACATTTCAGGTGGAGTGTATTCGTTGAATTGTGGAGGCTGGAGATCATTCACGAAACCAGGGTCAGTGAGTTTAATATGCCCTTTTTCGTCCAACAAAACATTACTACTTTGAAGGCTATAGTATAATATCTTGTGTCCATGAAGTTCTTCCAGTCCTAAAAGTATTTCTGCTGCATATAACTGAGATCTCGATTCGGAAAATTTGCCTTCTTCCTGCAACCTTCCGAACAAACATCCATTTGGCATCAAATCAAATAATAAACTGATACTTTGCCCGTCTGGAATGATGTGTCTCAAAGGAACTATGAATTGAAGATGTGCCTTTAGCAGGTTAGCCCTGTTCTCAATCTGGAACCCAATTTCGTTTTCATTTTTTATCATAGATTTTTGGTATGATTTCATGACTAATTGTTTCCCAATCTGTTGCTTGATTCCAATAAATGAAATTGTTCTAAAATTGTTTTGAAAGAGCTGTTTTTCAATAACCAAATCTTCAATAGAGAGCTTCCCCGATTCTATCTTGCCAGTACGAACTTTTTCGATAATATCCATCCATGTCACAAAATCTTCTTCATTATCAGCATGTATGAAATATGTCCGACCCTCAGGAATAACAAGTTTAAATGCATATGATTTTTTCACTTCTGGAGCTTTTTGAACAGCTTGAACAGAAGTTATATTAATCCTCCCTTTCTCAGGAGTATTCTTATCTTTGCTATAACATAAGTCTTTTCCAACCAGACTAAACCATCTTTTATGCCAAATACGAAACATTCCTCCTTGTTTCGTGAGCCAGCCTTCTTTTATGACGCAGAGAGCTTCAGACATTAAATGAATGTGTTTAACAATTTACTGATGTGTAAAAGTCAATGAAACTAATGAAACTAGATGAAGGTTCAAGTTGAGGGATTAATATTTCTTTAGATAAGCTATCATTCTTGTCTTTGGCGTCATTGAGAGAGCTTTGCATTGCAATTAGCCTTTGCTTGATCCTATTTTCGAACATTCGATAATCAGAATGATTGATTTGCTCCGTTTTGGATGTGGCAACTGCTTGAAAGGTAAATCGATTCTTTTCATCAAGGTAATAGGAAAACTTTGATATAAAATCAATTTTTTGATCAGATATTATTGGATTTGGGTTAATTGCTATTCCTGACTTAAAACTAATGCTCTTAATGAAGAATAAATCTTTTGAGGTATAATTGTTAGATATTAAACCATGAATTGAAGATTTAACATCTAAGAAAAAGCTTTGAAAATAAAAATTCATTATACTTGATGAATATGTTGATTCGGTGGTAACCAAATACTGAACAAAAGAAAAAAGCAGAATTCTTTCATTGACGGGTCTTGGAGAGTCAATAAGCAACAACAACAACATTATTAGCTCCACATCTTCATTCAAATCAGGAATGAAGTAGAATACATTTGATAGTATATGGATGACTGAGTCCTGTTTTTCATATGAGGAATTAATTAACAATAATATCACCGAGAAAAACCAATTTGAAGCATCAACAATGGATCTATAAAACTGGATTTTCATAATAATATTATCAATATAGGATAATTTATATGGTGCCAAATATAGAAGAAGTTGGATTGCCTCTACAGATAACTCATCGGAGGAAATAATTTCATCTATTCCACATAATTTATCGGCATCATTGACTATACGTGCAAAATATGGAAGATAATCAACATAACCTTTCCCAATAATCCTACTAAATGATTGAAAAAGTACTAAAAACCCATTACCGTTAACTAGCAAATATTGATGAAATGACTTCAATAAATAATTATGGATATTAACACTATATTTTGTACCAATTGAAATGATTTCTTGGCCGTAATCATGTAAAATATTGACAGCTATACTATGGAACTCGGAGTAATCTACTGTTGCAATAATTGATACCAAAAACATCAGCGTTTTTTCACTGAATTTAATCAGTGATAAATTATTTAGGAATATAGAATATTCAAACCCAGATGATTCGCTAAACTCTGATTTTAAATTAAAAAATAGGACCATTTCAAAACAATGAAAGAAAAGAGAGTCTGGTATGGAGCTGAAACAAATCAGATTTTCATACCAGAACCTAATAATTTGTCCAAAATCCTTATTATTAGATTTCCATACAAAGGGGTTTAAAAAGAAGTGAATTAACCATTCTACACCATTAATATGATTCAACAATGGTTTTAATGAATCATAGAAGCATAAGAAAACTTTAAAACTATTTGAAAAATTGGAAATCATGATTGATTTTGCTAAAAGTTTGATTAGTGATGTATCTATTTTAACACTAGGGTTTTGAGAAATTTGGTGTTGCAGTATTTCAATCCAAGATCCGAAAGCGCAATAACCTTGGTTTATTGATTCAATAATCTTGGTTATAACGCTGATTATGTTTGAGGAATCACTTATATGATGAAGTACATAATTCTTATTCAAATATTCCAAAGCCTTTTCAGATGGGGTCATTAACATTGTTTGGCTTTTTTGATCAAAATCAAATGATTTGTTGATGCGGATGCAATTTAAACCATTCTGTTCAAGGTCTGTTTCTTCTCCAACATCAAAACCAATATAAGACTGACCAATATACCCATATTTTACAGCATTTGTTGAGACCCCACCTATAGTAATCTGGATTTTATCCCTAAATATTATTGCAGGAAAAATGATCCTGTATCGTTTTTGTGAACCCATATATACCAACAATGTTGTAGAATCTTTATTAAAGGAAACCTTAATGCACATAACATCAATTAGCTCGAGAGATTCATTCAATGAGAAAAAGGACGGTATTGTGTGGGAACATGAAACCGAACTTGTCTCTGCCGAAATCTTAAGATCATATTTGACCAATGTAAAATGAATATGACTTGATTGCATATCGGAAACTTCTATGAATCGATTTGTGATAGATAAGCATTTTTGATATAGACTATATACCAATATAAAACTCAAATATATACCAATACTTTCTTTAAAAACTGTTAATGGATAATGAGAACTCTTTAAAGTGCAGCTATGGCCTCCAAGTGGAATCAGCTCCATGCATTTCAGTGTCTTTCCAAAAACCGGATATTCAATATAATTGATATTCCTAGTTGTTTCCCTTAAGAAAGCTAAGAAGTGGTGTTTGATAATAATGAAACTGTGATTATTTTCATTTAATATAGAAAACAAACATCGAATTATTTCTTTATCTGATATACATTTCATTATATTAAAAAGGGTTGGAATAATATATTTTTCAATCTGAGCATTATTTGGTTTGCTAACTTTAATATCATTGAATTTAATCATACATTTCTCTGTTGTTGATTGCAATAAAGAAATATATAGCATATCTATTGATGATTCATGATATGCAATACAATTATTATACGAATACTTAGAATTATTGAATAAAAATTCAAATACAGTATCAATCATTGATGTTTCTCCAAAAACCAGAAAAAGTAATTTCAGATATACTGGTCTTGTAAAAGAAAACGACATGTTATGCGATTTTGGATTGCTATCAGAAGCCAAACCTATTATTGTGAGAAAGTAATACTGCAATTTTGTAGTCGATAAATTGTGTTTAATCCCCTCAGATACAATATTTATTGACTCGTCGTCCAAGCAATAAACCTTATCATGAATATGAACAATGCTGAGAATCCTTAGAAAATCAAATATGATATCTTTTTTGAATGACATAAGGATAATTATATTGGAAATAATTTTTAAATAAAATGTAACAAACCCATATGAATAGCATAGTTCAGATAACCATTTCAACAAATATTGGGAAATCATAATCTCTTCTTCATTGTTATTTGATTTAAACAAATGATTCACATATTTAATAACCAAATCATTGTTACGAATATCATTTTCAATAATCCTGACAATAGCATGAGCCATTAAACAAGTTCCTGTAGGAATAACCGATTTTTCATAACAAATAATTCTCAAACTGTCTAAAAAGCCCAAATCAGAAACAAATGATTTATCTCTAATTGCATCGAAAAGAATAGAAAGGGCTATATTGCGATAATAAAATACATCATCAATTTTTGCATTGATACTATATACCTGAAACGAATAATACATGGAGAAAAATGAATTTTGGAAACTTTTTTCTGTAAAGCTTTTAATAAATGATCTATAACAATTGGAATAATACCTGCATATCAACTCGAGCACGAAAAGGGGGTCATCATTATATCTATTGATTAATTTTGATATACTAAAGCCATTTTTTTCAATTAATACCAAATAATAGGATCTCATTTGAGATATTAAATCGTTATCATTATTCAATATTAGGTCTTTTGTTTGGAATATGATTGTCTCTAATACTCTTTCGTTAAAAACATATTTGGAATGATTAATGAAGTTACTTACTAGATACAACATCAATGCGCATCTAACAAAAGAATCACAGCCATTTGGAAAAATAATATCTGCAATTCTCAAAAAAATTCTTTCGTTTGTTGATCCAAAACCACAGAAAAATGTACCGCATCTTTCCAAAATAGCATCAGGAATAATGCGATAAAAAAAAGATCTATCAATAATATACTTTGAAAAAGTTATCAGGGAAGGCTGGTAATTTGAATCAAAAAACTGGTACTGGCTCCCAATTTTATAATTTGGTATCATTTCTCGAGAAAAAGATTTTTGTGTAAAAGATGAATGCGAATCTATATCATTCAACAATTCATGGAAAAACAGCTCCAACCAGTTTATGATTTGTGCATTATCATCAAGCTTCAGAATCTCAAAGATCAATACAAGGAAGTCATCATTAAAGTTCTTATAATTAAATCCAAAGTAGTTAATGTCAAAGCAATTCATATCAAATAACGCCTTTCTATTAATATAAATGAAGGTCAGCATTTGAAAATACTTATGGAAGTGCCCACTTCCATTATATTTCTCAAATACTTTCAAAACAATGGGAAATGAGTCTGCTAAGAGCTTTTCAGATGATTTTATGCTGGAAATGACGACATCAATTAAAGAATCGCTCCATTTCCCATTTTTGCACTCCATTTTTTTCAATAATTGTTGAAAACAAAAAACAGAGTACTGCCCAAATGTTTTGTTACTGTTAATCACTTCAAGTAATTTAATTGCGCTAATACAAAAAACATCATTCAAATCGATATTATCACTTGAAATGTAGCATAATATCTGCACAAATACAAAAAAACAATCTGTATTTGTAATCAAATCTGCTTTTTCCAAATAAAAACCAGATAATGCAACCAAATCATTAAATTTCATGTATCTTTCGACACCTGTCTTTAGGAGACCAATTACTTCGTTTCCCATAATAAGTTGCTCCTCCATTACTCGCAAAGCGGCATCGCTAATTTTTGGAACTCTTTCATCACTGGGATTCTTATTACCTAAGCTCATTATCACAAGCCAAGGATGAGAAATCAGTCGGACAGGGGAGAGAAACTTTTTAAACATTGATGGCACTTTTATGCATGTGCTAAAATCTAAGTGGAAAAAAGCTTTTCTTGATGCAGGAATTGATGAATCTTCTTTGAACGAAATGGGCATATCTGAGTTTTGTTCTACATGCAGTGGATTGATCAGCTCAGGTGTTTTTCCACCTTTGATTTCGAATAAATACTCAAAAAACAAGTCATATGAAGAACAAGTTGCTATTCAGATTGCTATGTATAATTATCATACAATACTTATGATGAAAAGATTGAAAAAAAGGGGAGAAAATCATGAATTTGATCAGGGTAGTGATGCTGCTATTATTGCAGAACAGGATAAAATGTATTATGAATGTTTAGAAGGAAGTTTTGATGTTTAATTATCGAAGAATGAAGATAAAGCTATTGTTGATATATAGATAAGGTGGAATATACTAGCAAATGAAAATTGGTTTTGTGATGTTTCAAATATACACTCTGTTGGTGAGGGTTTGGCTAATCCTTCAGGAAAAGTTGGGCATGGGATATCATATTGGTTGAGGCTCTCATCTGCTTGGCAATGGAATGTTGACAAAAATACTAAAGTATGTGTTGGAACATATCCTGACAGGGATGTTGTGGATTCATATTGGGCTGAGCCTAATGATGATATGTGGTAAATACTACAGAATCTTACCCAAAATGCATAACCTGAGCTATAGAATAAGGTTCCCGAATTACTGAGGAAAAGGCAATATAAAAAAGACACCAAAAAAGGATTGTTATTTTGGTAATGCTGTATGTTGAAAATGTTTCCATTATTTTTGTTGTCAACAAAATTACAGAATTGGATGAGTGTGGAATATGATTTAATAGGTTCTCTAAAAGTGAAACATGAAGTCGTTGTTGAGGTATTATTTACAAATGAACTATGTTTAAGAGCTGTGAAGAAATAGCTTTGTGATTTTATAGCCGATGCTTGATAACATTTGTTATAAGATATATTCATATATTCCATGCTTTGTGTTCCTTGATCACAGAACATTGTAGAATATATTTGATTTGTGTTGGTTCCACATTGACTAACAGATAGAAGCCCACATGATAATCCATTGATTGTATTTGTAGTGAATGTTAGATAAGAAAACATACCTTCTTTTGAATTTGTTCTTGCAAAACAAGATGATGAACATACCTTGGAAATAGCTAAATCGCAACTACTACCAGTTATTTGGGAGTAAATCGCTCCCCCTTCAGCACTTGAACAGTTGGAGAATGTTGTTTCAATAATTCTAATAGTAATACTATATTGAACTGATGACCAATACATTGCTCCACCTTGAGATTTACTTGAACAATATTGGAACAAACAATTAATAATAGTGTACTTTGATTCTGGTGGTAAATTAATGAATCCTCCTCCTCCTTTTGAACTACTTTCACAATTTGCAAAGTTCGAAGCATTTAAGAAAAGTATTTTGCTATTTGAGTATATACAACCTCCATCATTTATGGAGCTTGAATTTATATGATTACAATTATCTATAGTGACATTAATGCAGTTTGTATGAAAATAATAGTTTCCTCCATTATTTGCTGAGCAATTCAAATAATTTGTGTCTTTTATCAACACATTTGATGCTTTTTCGATATAAAGTGATCCTCCATTTGTTTTGCACCCTGAACCCTGAACATTATTATTAACGAATGAAAATAACCCTCCAGTAAAATGCATTGAACCACCATTTGTACCCCATGTGTTTTTCATAATAGAATTAGACAAAGTCATATTTTGAACGTTGGTTGCTTGAATAGCTCCACCTGATCCAGTCGTTGAATTTGAGTTTTCAACAAATAAATAATTCATATTTGCCTCATCTGCGAGGTTAACCCCCACTGAACCACCATTAGTTCCTGTACTGTTAATAAAAGACGAATTATCAAAAGCAATACTTACCAAATTCGAAAAGTACATTGCTCCTCCAATTTTCGTCGAAGAGCAGTTAATATAACTCATATTCCAAACCCTGATATTGGGAACAAAAGTACCAGGGTTATTGAACTCAAACCCTCCTCCATCTTCTGTACTATTCAAGTTTTCTGCTTTCATATCATTCACATCCATTTTCACAGGAATCTTGTACAATGGTTTCAACTTCAAATCATATGGAAGGCCAAAAGAAACATTAATCTGGCTGATATTGTTATCAGCATCATATATTACATCAGTAGATCTCAGGAGCAATGCAGTGAAAACAGCTGAATTGATTTGTCTCATTGTGTTTACTCGATTTTCACAATATTCAATAGACTGTAGAAACCAATTTATGTATCCATTGTTTTTTCACAAAAATTTAAAATCATGTCAAACATACCCTGTTAAACTAAATTAGAAACCACAGTATAATCTGATTTATTCAAGTAAATCCGATTAAACTTTTTGATGATGGATTTTTTATCCTGAATATGAAATCATGATCACTCAATTAATGCCTGAAGAATAAAATTAACACAATTAAAATGCATGGATTAATCTCGTCGCGATAACCTTTCATGAATTTTTTACAAGATCCTTTGTATCATGAAACACCCATTCATCAGTCAATTTTAGGACATTTCTATTAATTTTTGGTATTCTCTCCCAGTTCCCATTAGTATTCATTAATTTCTGATAATAAAAACCATTATTTGACCTAGATAATCAGAGGGAAATGAAATAAAATCAGTCCCCCAGAATATTTCTCTAATGTAAAAGTAAAAACAGGAACAATCTTATATTGAGAAGTTGATTCTCCACTATTGTTGAAAACACAGAAAATATAAATATGGGGAATTTGATATCTCCAATCCAATAAACATAATTAATATTCGCATATTTAGAAACCCATATGATATTCAAAAAATTGTTCATCAAGATTACACCAAGATGTATTCGAACTGTTGAAGTGGGTTAATGTTTCAACACCTCGTTCCAGTAACGACATAATCATATATATATATTTATAAGAAAAGTATATTGAAAATTTTATATTGGGCCCAGAAAATTTCTTCTTCTCATTAGAAACGGTTTCTCTTAATCTGATGTCTGAATGGAACCAACTTCCAGCCATAGTTAAAGAGTATCGAATTGGCCGTACTTTGGGGAAGGGGTCATTTGCAATGGTTAAGTATGCTCTTAACACTCAGGATAATGAAACTTATGCAATGAAAATTTTTCTGATTAAAGAAATGGAAAATTCGGAGAAAAAAAAGCAATTTATGAGGGAAATAGAATCTTTGGTTCAGTTAAATCATCCTGGAATTGTTAAAGTTGTTGAATGTTTCAAAGATAAGCTTTTTGTATATGTTGTGATGGAATACTGTATTGGAGACACTCTTTTAACACGGATTTCAAAAGAATCAATGTTGAATGATAGATTTTCCAAATCTATATTTAAGCAGATTCTCGAAGTTATTGCTTATATTCATGGAAAAGGGATTTCTCATCGAGATATTAAGCCAGAGAATATAATAATGAATGAAAATGGCTCTATTAAGATTATTGATTTCGGATTTTCTCGAAATACTGATAGCGGTGAGCTTTTTAGTACACCCTGCGGATCACCTGTTTATGCAGCACCCGAGATTATAATGGGAGCTGAGTATGACGGAATAAAAGCAGACATGTGGAGCTGTGGAGTTCTATTATATACTATTGTAACAGGAGATTTGCCATGGAAAGGATCAAATGTTGTGAAACTTCAACATCAAATAATGAATCCAGAGATTACTTTCCCTCCAATAATTACCCCATCGTGTAAGGACTTGATTAATCAACTCATCCAAAAAGAACCAACAAAAAGATTAACAGCTCAAGAAGCACTGAACCACCCTTGGTTAGAATCAGCCTCTGTTAAATGGGATAATCGTCAAAAAATTAAACCAATGAGAAATGACAAATCATTAGATTCGATTCTCACCAATTCAGATGAATCAGAGAGCACAAGCCCTAGGTCCCAACTAATGAATCTTGAACTTCGGCATAGAGAACCAAATTCTTTTGGGACTCGGAGTCCACCACCGTCATTGAATGGGTTTTCGTTTTCTTTATCAATGAGGAGACCATCAATGGAATCTAAAACAAGGGCTCGAACACATTCGATTGATATTACCAAACCAAGCCCTATTACTGAAAATGATTACAGAGGAAAAGATAGATTGTAAACAATTAGTTTAGATTATTCTTCAAACTTTCAAGTATTTGAGGAAAACGAGTAACAGGGAGACTAATAAATGGAAGTAATTCACGTTGCACGGCCATTACTTCCCGAGTTTTCCCATTATATCTTCTTTTGTTCTTCATTATTGATAACGGAGGGTATTGGAATTGTATCCCATACTCCAATAGAAGTCTCAATGATTTGGAAATCAACAATTTGGTTTCCTCCTTACATGAGGGAGGCAACATAAATAATAGATGAAGTAGTGGTTTGAGATAATCACTGATCAATTCTAATTCTATAGACTCCAAAGTATAGTGGACAATATTTGCACAGAATTCTTCTTTAAGAGCATCTTCGGTCATAAACTCTTTTATTAATGAAACTGCAAACTGAATTGGATAAATAGGACAGTTCTTCTTTCTACATAAATCAATAATGGGCTCAAAAAAGAGTGAAAACGAAGAAAATTCTTGATCGAAAACTCCAGACAAATACAAACGAGATCCATGTATCATTTGAGAAATAATTTTTGTCCATGATTGTTCTCCACAATGATTGGCAATCATATTAACCATATTATCTATTACTATTATAAGAGGATCAGAAAATGTGTCTATTTTTCGTAAAACGGATACAAAAACAGATGTTATCCAATAATCGCTTTCCTTTTCTTTATCGAAAACACTAAAATCAAGAATATCTTGAATATATGGATCAAATGCAATTATTGCTTCCGACACATGCTGAATGAAGGATCTCTTTGGGTTTTCAGCTAGTAGAAGCAAGAATAATGCAATACAATTGTGTGCTTGCCCACAGGATTTTTTATTGCAAACACACAGAATATCAATAATTGGATCAAATAGTTCGATCTTTTTCGATGAATATGCGTCAATAGAGAACATAAAAAGTCTTTGATAATAAGTCTGATCAACAAGATCAGATAATGGAATCAAAATGAATAAAAGCTCAGAAATTTCTGATGATAAACATACATCAAAAATGGATTCAAAGAATGAAACTAAAAAACCATTTTGAAAAGATTCCAATTGCCGACATATTAACGATATTGCATTTGAATCATAACATAAAAACCGTCTGACATTCATGTTTTGGCATCCGAGTCCAACCTGTTGAAGCTCTTGATGTTTTTCTTGGAAATCATTTATATTAGTTGTACATTTTAGGAGAGTTGATTCCAATAAAGAATCAAGTAATGAAACAGAACTAATACTATATGGATCTTCGATATGATATACAGAAATGGCCAAAAAAACCAAGTTAATAAGATATTCACCGATTATTGCCTTTATTCCTTCGATTGATTCCTGAACCAACAAAGCCTCGGCAATTACAGAAATACAAATCAATATATATTTGCTTTGGTTTTGATGATAAACAGATTCAATAATCTCTTTAAGACTTTTCTTAAATAATATACCCATGATAAACTTTGACAATTCTAATGGATGCTTAATTGATATAAAAGCTAATAAATCTATTGAAATGGATATGATTGATTTACTCTCCTCTCTATCTATTAATAAATTCAAAAACGATAGGACATCATCAAGTCTACCAGAATTAAGATTAAATAGAGAATCCCAAAACATAATATATTCATAAATATCAGGGCAAGGACTATTATTCATAGACTTAATTGAGATCTCAATTATATTTTCCAATTTAATACTCTCATATACAAGAGGAAGCATTCTGGTAATTGCTAAAAGGGAGTCTGGTGAGGATTGTTTCAAAGCATTGATTGAATGTAAAGAAAACAAAAAAGCAGATTCTAAAACAGTTGATTGGATATCTTTAATTATTCCAATTTGAATTTGATCTCTTTGAATAATCTTTCCTAAAAAATCTTCAGAATCAATAATTATTTTCTCATCTGAAGCAATCTCATTTAAGTAAAACCTAGAATACAATTTTTGAGTTACTAAATATAGTTTTATGACTGCTTTTTTCACCAAAGTATCTGGATTGGCCGAATGAATCAATATCAAAGCTATTATAATACCAAAATTAATTTCATTATCACAAAAAAGTAACAAATTAGATACAGCCAATAGCAAATATGTTGTAAAGATACTTTCTATTATTGATAGTGATGCTACTGATGGAAGATATTGAGAGTTCTTATATAAAATATTTGAAACAACATCAATCATTTTCTGACACAAATCAAAGTTATTAATGGTGGTAAGAATCTTTTTCAAACACGAAAAGATTAAATCGAAATCTTCACTGGACTTTATCGGATATTTCCCAAAAAACACCATGGCAAACCCGAATATCGATGTCTCAACTTCATATTTGCTAAGATCTTTAGAGTATTCTGTTAAAAGACCATCAATAACACAAAATATGATCTTCAAATCCTTTGAAAAGCTAGCGAAATATTCATCTGATGAATTAAGAAGTCCTGAGACTATAGAAACAAGATGAATTTTATCAATTGCTTTGAACTTCTCAAAACTCTTAAGAGATGTTTCGATGAAATGATAAAAATGATTATAAACAATATGATTATGCTTCTCATAATTAGGATGTTGAGAAATAATGTAATAAAATGGCAGAGCAGAAAAAGGATCATCTTTGAAACTAGAACTTAGATATGAAAATAGAAGAGTCCATAGATCTTCTTTCATGCTGGATAAAATTTGATGCATATTCAGGATTTTTGAATTCTCGATAATCAATTTCATGCAGTCTCCAATTCTTTTATTATCAGGTTTAGAACATGACAATACAAACTGAACCAATTTCTGTAGCTCATTACTTTTATAATGGACTATTAAATAATTGACCAAATACTCAGAAAATAACTCGAGATATTCCTGTTTTGACATGCTAAATGGATACTGCGATTTATCAATTTCTTCTTCTCCAGACAACCAATAAGATACTGTCATGCAATCAAAAAAACACAAAGCATCTAATCTCTTAACATTTGTAGTGCACAATCCTTTTGATATTAATCTTGAGTATCGATTAACATCTTTGTTTTGATTGAAAAACAATACTAAATTATTGCAATCAACATCGATGCGAAAGTTTACCCAATTGTTTTTGATGTTTAAGATTCTAGATTTGATATCAATACTACTAATAATTTTTTCAAATGATGAAACAATAATGTGAATGGAGTTTAAGGTAAGGATATTATGCTTAGAAAAATATTGCTCAAATAAAGATTTAACCATAGATAATAAAGATACATTTCCATCAAACATATAATTGGCATTAACAATACACTCGATAAATGAATGAAGAGCTTTTTCGTATAATAATGATTCTTCTGAGCATACAATTTTGAAAATATTCTCTATCATTAGTTCAAATCCTTCACTTAGCCCTTGAACAATAAAAGGAGTTATAGAAAGAAGTGATAAAATCTCGCTGGTATTTTTCTGATCAATGACACAAAGAAGATCATTATACAAATCTTTAGCATTTTGTGTTATAATTAGTGGATTTTTCATAGAAATTTCTTTCAAACAATTTAGCAAAACAATGCGAGAGGATGAATTTTCAACACACAAATCTTGTGAAAATAACTGATGAATGATATCAATCAGAATTTCAAACTTTCTAATACCAATTTCTGCTAATATTGAAGCAACAATCGGTATGTGATCCATTTTATTGTATCGAAGAAGTTTTAGCTTGGATCCGAATAGTGATGTCATAACTTGATTCCTAATAAAACTCTCATATTCAACACCTTGTTTTACAAAAACAGGATTGGTAATCTTGGCAATAGATAGCAAAACATTCAAAAAATCATCATCTCCCGGTCTAAGAGTTTTTTGTTCAATAGATATTAACTGTTGGATCTTGCTAATATACATATCTTTGGGCATCAAAGATACAAAATTGCAGAGAAATCTAATACAAAAAGAAGAATGTTTGGACTTTTTCGACCACTGAATGCATACATCCCAAATATTACCTGCTAATCGAGTAAGATCAGGATGGAATGATGAAAAATTAGATGTTTTAACTTTTTCATATATTGCCAAAACTGCATCTAAAAACTTAATTCGAAGAATTCCTCTCTCTATTCTTTTAGAACTTCCAATAAAAACACCAAGAAAATGCACCGTTACATCAGTAAACGCCATTGTTGATATACTAAACTTGAGATTTGTTATTCCATCAATCCATGAAGAAAAGTTCCTATAACCATCATTGGTTTTGCATTTCCCAAATTCCTTCCAAAAGTAATCAGATATTGATTGAAAGTAGTTTGGATAAAAAGAAAGAGACCCAAGGACTTGTCCAACTGCTTTCCTCAACGAATACTTGAAATCATGATTCAAAAAGTGAAAAAGCATTGGAATTATTTCAATATCAATATTCTTCATATCCATAATAACCTTTGTTGCATAATTAAAGTAAGAAGACAAGAAATGAAATACTTCAATCTGGAAAATATCAGTTGGTGTGAGGATCTCTTTCTCTGTAATATCTGATGTATGCATGGATTTCTCTACTATTTCTTCGTATTCTTTAAGAGAAATAGAAAAAACAACATGAACAATTTTAACAAGCTTTGAAAACAATAATGGGAATGATTCAATTGACAAAAATGCCATGATAATCGATGAAGTTGAAGCAAATTGCTGCTTTAATTCTTCAAAAGAATACTTTAAAAAATAGCTATAAGATAGTTCAACAGGGATTCCGTTCTCTTTAATCTTTGCTCTCCCTTGAATATAAGAAATTTGCTGTCGAAGAATATTCGGGCTTAAAGAGGAGGTGTGGCATAATTGGGCAAACAGAAGAACTGTCCAATCACCTACTATTTCAGCCAATTTTTCCTCCATTTTACAGTACCACGATTATGTAAATCAAAAGTGACAAATTCGACCGTTTGATTAGAAAACTAATGGAGAGATTTTCAGTTGTTGGGAGACGAGTTTTATACAATCCCGGATCATATTTCATTGAAAATGTTGCTTTTCTGTCGCTGGTATCGGCTTCAATAAAAGGAGGAGCTTTTTATTGCAGTGATAGTAACATTTCCCCGTTTTTCCAAAACTGTATTTTTACTAACTGCTCTTCATCTGAAGGGGGAGCTATATATGCTTTATGTAAAGAATTTGTATTGAAAAATGGAAAAGGAGAAGCTTGCACTGCAAAAAACGGTCAGTTCATTTTTGCATCTTGCCAAATAGCATCTAAGATTAGTGAATTTTCTATTATGAAATGTGCTGATGTGCCTAAAACCTTAACAAGGTCCATGGATTTGAGACAAGTTTCCATAATTATTGAGAAGATGAATTCATCCTTGAATCAAGCAAATATGTATTCCTCATTATCTTCCTTTTCTGTTCATGCTAAATTTACCAAATGTGTTAGTAATTTTGCATTTCAAGATATTTGCATTAGCATTGAGAGCGATTCTGTTTTTGATCACTTTGAGTTTATTAACAATAGTAGGAATAGTAATATTTTGGTATATGCTACCGTTGAGTTTTTCACTTCCCAGTTTTCTAGAAATCACAATGTTTTATTCCACACCATCAAAGATTGTATATATTTATCTGAGTGCAAAGTCGATATAGTTACCTTTTTGGGGAGCAAACCAATCAATTCAAAAAAGCCAGATTTGATTATTCAAGAAAATGATCAATTTGATATTTTACCCGGACTCTTGGAAAAGAATCCTGGCTTTGATGATATAGATATCGGACAAAAGGAAGGAGCTTATCAGATAGCAGAAGAGGAAAGTGATAGTTCCTCAACAGAAATACCAACGCCCACACATTTTCCTTCAGAAACAGCAAGTGAAGAAAGTGAAAGCGATCCTTATCCTAGTGGTACACCCACAGCCACCCCATTTGATAATAGCACCGGATCAGCGGTAGGTGCTTCATTTGCTGTTTTAACTATTTTAGCAGTTTCTATGATGTTTATGATCAAGTTTATTCAGCCTGTTAGATCTTTCTTTTGTCAGTTTAATGAAGAAAATTCATTTATTGAGGATGATGGTAATTTCCAGCAGAATATTGAAGAACCAGAAGAGGATCTTGATTTAGAAGATATGGCAGTGCCTATGGTAATTAAAAGACCACAAGGCGCATAGAGTATTCTTGATGTTAATAAATAATCTTACGGGTTTGAAACATAATTAACATTTTATTTAGTTATTTCATTATCAGGTACATATGAAGATACTATTTGCTCAAGAATTGAGGACTCATTAATTGGATCTTCAATTAAAGATGGGTTAAATCTAAGCATTGATACTAGGGTAATTGCATTGGTAACAATCGGAATAGAAATAAGTCCTTTGCTTACCAAATGATCCAAATGATACGGAACTACATAGATCATAGGATAATGAGATGCATACATAACAATACAAGGCAAATTGTTTGGTAAGGATATGGCATCATCTTCAGACCAAACATAGAAAACTTTGCTTTTCAAATTATTGATCTCCTTTATGTATTGAAATCTTGTTTCCATTCTATAGTTGGAATACAGTACAGTATCATTTTCAATAGAACCAATCATCGAAAAAAATGAATCAAAATACAGAAAATCATCATAATTTGGAACATAAAAATATGCATTATATCTTTGAATAATTTTCCCATTAATTAAAAGACTCTCCTCTTCTGTGGATGTAGAATACATTTCTTGTAAAGATGCATTCAAAGATCTTTGAACCATATTACTTTGAATGCATTCTTCAGGTTGAATAGGATCATCTATTACAACATCTGATGAAATAGAATCATCTGGCAAAGATAATGGTTCAACATCGCTGGAATCATATTTATCAATGCCTTGGAAATTGCATATAGATTCAAGTAACTGACAATGAAGATGATTCTCCTCTGGGTCATCTGTTTCTTGTGGAATAATAACATGACATGGATTCTCATTTTTACATGAATCTTGACATTGACAATGTTGAGATATACATATAGAACTCTGCCCAATGAGGTGCTCAAATTTGAATTCATGAATAATGGGTTTTTCAGAAAACCCATTATTCATAAACTCTGCACTAATGTTTATATTTTTATTATTACACTCATCAATGCACCCAAAACTCTCAATAATAACTCTCCTAAATAAGTGAACAAGTAATCTGATTGTTTTGCTCGGATTCTTTATGAAACCATCGGTAAAAGACCAAAAAAGATTAATCTGGTCTCTTGTTGCTTGAACTATATCAGAGATTACCAATAAATATGCAACAAATCTATCAACTCGATTAACAGAAGAAGAGCATTTGTGGAAAAGCCTCTCTAATAAAAGTGGCAAAAGGGTTGGATCTTTTTCAATCAAGATGCTCTTCATTGAAATAATTGACGATAATGATAATATTTGATTTGGTGTGTCTGATGACTCAATTACATCACCAAAAAAACGAACTGACTCTAGAGAGAATCTTTCTGTCGATTTATCGCATATTTCATTGAATAAAATAGAAAATGATATCTCAATCCACTCATCTTGAGAAAGAACCTGAGGAAATACAGTGTTTATGAGAGTAATAATGATACATGGATCTAAATCAGAAGAAATTTTGGAAGAATTAATAAATATCAGTAAAGAGTGTAAAAAACTGATTTTAAGTGTTGATTCAAATTTCATTTTTCCCTTTGTTACCAAAGAAACCAATGAGCGTGAAAAGAGCTGAATCGAATCAAAAAATTGTGGTGATATAAACAAGCCAAGGACACTATCTAATAATGATTGTTCACAAAGAATCCTGTTGTCGGTAAAAAAATTTACCCAATAAATTTGTTTGTCACTTGGAATTGACCTCCAATTTGGAAATAGTTTCGTAATACACAACACCTTATTAACATCAAAAGACAATTTGGTATTATTCAATAATACTGAACAAAGATTCGATAACGAATTCCCTGTTCCAACTGAATAATAATTCTTTAATCTTAATAATGTCTGAGAAATCAGACAAAACAAAGAATCACTACCAATACTACTCAATACCTTTAAACATGAGGCAACATCATCTAATCCCCAGGAAGAATAATCGATAACAAAAGATATATAATCTTGAGGATACTTATATAGTTTTCTAACTTCGCCATTCGATTCATAACCAAAAACAATATCTCCTATTGATAACAAGAAGTACTCTATATAATCATTGAATACACGACAAAACTGAACATTTGAGAGAAAATATCCAACTACAAAATGCCATACATCTGTACTTGGGGGAGTCATCGATAATAAAGTTTCAATAAAAAGCCTTGTTATTTGATCTGATTTGAATTTAGCATTAATGAATGTGAAGACACCTCCGATTAGAATCGGATCGTTTGCTTGAGATAAAAACGACATATAAAAAGATATATACGCCTTAAACAACAAAACAGAATGGCATGATGAGTTTTCATGAATAATATTGATCAATAATAATTGTAGAGAAGACCCAATTAAATCAAAAGAATTCTCTCTAATCTGTTTAAGAGATAAATAGAGTAATTCTTCATGGTGAGGCATGATTGAAATCATATTTTCTGATAAAATATTTGTGGGAACAGTTGGTATATGGATGATAAATGGAAAAAGTAAACTTGATAATTTGGATAAAACTGGTGCATATGAACCATCATTATTATGTACAAGTTTTTGAATATAATAATAAATACACATATGGTAATCAGGATCTAATGGTGTATAGAATTGAGAAAACTGCAAGTTAGACAAAAAAAATATAAAGAAGGATGAGAGTCTGAGTGCAACAATGCCATTAATAGATTTCTTTTCTTTTTGAAATGGAGTTGAATCGGATATAGGATAATTAATAAAATATGGCATAATAGCCTTAACAAAACAAAACCACCAAAAAGAGATATCTCCTTTATCCTTTTGTAAAGATGTAATAATGAACTCCAAACAATCATATACATATGGTTTCCTTTCCCTAAATACCAGACTCAAAATAGGATGAACATGCTCGAATGTCAAAATCCTGCTATTAACATTCATATACTTATGCAAAATCTTCCAGAATCCACTAAAAATCTTTTCTTCATAGGTATGATTGAACAATGGACACAAACACGTGACTAAACTCTGGCTTAATTCTACATTCCCTTCAATTATACTCTTAATAGCAAATGAGGCAGTGAAAAGATCTAAAAACGATGATAAAGTTTTTTTGTGTGAACTTGATAATAATGTTTCTTTATCAATGGTTTTTAGATATTCTTTCATTTCTTCCAAGCTAATTGTTAAATATGTCTTCATATCAGAATCACTGTAAATTCCTGTTTTCTTGATCATTTTTGCAAAAACATTAGCTTGATTCATTTTTCAATGACTTTTGATATAAAAAATTACTCTATAAACACTTTAAAACAAAGGAATGTCTTCAATCACCACATATTCTTTGTCTCTTGAGAATCTTCTAAAGCGGTCAGCAAAGAGCCTAACTATGTGATCATCTACATCAATAAGGTCTGGATTGCTCTCATTATCGCCTAATGACTTCTTGAAGATATGAACAAAACCATGTCGAGTGAAATTGCCTTGCTTATGAAACAGTCCTCCTTGAACTGTGGAAATGCCGATTAAAGATGCAAATATCTCTGAGTGTATTTTCATTATGTCGTTTGTTACCCACATGGCTCCGATTATCTGGAACATTGGAGGGTTATTTTTGGTGATAAGTAACGCATTATACAATTTGTAATCGAAACGCCTTGCAAAGCCCTTCCTCTTCTGAAAATAAATCTTCTTCAGCCTGCTTAAAGGAATTATCTGTTTTGTCCAATTTGAATGTGGAATAAAACCGAGTTCAACACTGGTGTTAGCATAAAACATTCCTTTCCTAACCAAATAAAGGTATAAGAAAGAATAAAACATACGGCGCTAATAAAGGATCACTATCACTATCCTTATCATTTCTTATTTCCCCACTAATTTGAGAAACTTCAGGATCTGATGAACCACTGCTCTGAATTGATACAAAAACTGGTAAACATGACGAAAACTGCCTCAAATCAGGACATGTTGTGAATATACTGGGCAACATTTTACGAGAAGCCTTCATATCGTTATCTATAAGTTCCATTTCAGTCATTAGATCTTTAATTCTCAAATATAAAGGTACTCACAAATCAGGAAGATTGATAGAGAATATTGTGATAAAAATTCTTTTTTAATGGTTATCAAATAATGAATCAAACCTCAAATAAACAAAACAAAATAATTCTGAAAGATATTTCTCGTAAAATTTGGGGAAATTTGGTCATATGACAAAAACGATGTGTAAATCACCTTTTTTTTGTGTGGTTTGTGGTTTATTTTTTACAAAATTTGGCCATTGAAATCAATCCCGATCATAATAATATTGTTTCAATTTATTTTAATTTTTGAAGTTATTGATCATTAACTTATTCTATTGGGTTCCCATGACAAATTCATTACTAAAAATATGGGAAATATCACACATTGTAAGGGGTTCTCCAAAAAACGAGAAACAATGATCATTGTTATCATCAAATTTCATGATATTAAAAATCTCTGATCTTTCATTTGGTTGTTTTTTCAACGATTTTGCACTAGGTAAAAGTACAGAATCATCGAATTCATGAGGAACTTTGTTGTCCTTTTTCATTTGAATGTATCTATATCGACATTGAACATCACTTCTGTTTCCTAATAATCTTGATATGTGAGCCCATCCATTCTTTCCATGTTTTTTAACTAAACAGAGAAGTCTTTCTTCCTCTTCAGCTGTCCATCTCTGTTTTGATAAATGTGGGTTTAGTCCTCTCCTCCATCTTTGGACGCACTGAGCCCTTGTACGTCCGTTTCCAACAAATTTTACCACATCACTCCAGTCATCTACTCCAAATAAATGAATAGCCTTGATCAATCTATGATCTTCCTTTAGTGTCCATGATCTGATGGTATTGGGATCAATGAGGTTCTTTTTATGTGCCTCATTGTCATCTTCTTGAATATCCAAAATAGACTCCAAGAGGCTAATTGGATGGAGATTTCTCAACAAATGTTTCATTTTATCTTCAAGGGTTTGTTTATCAATTATTCCCTGTATTCTTAATTCCACAAGCTCTTTTGCTTTATTATATCCCTCTTCATCAATTGAAAATTCATTTAAAGATACTTGAGAAAGTATATAATCACTCAAGATGCAATTCTTCATTAAAATGAAATATTTGAATTAATTTTTTTTAAAAGAATATTTTACTTCATGGTCAAAATGATTTGACCATAATTGAGAGCAATGTGGTCATATTTAACCTTATTCTTTGAAATCCATGTCAAATCAATGATAAATACCAATACGTCACACATTCAAAATAAGTTAATCAACGGCATCATCATAAAACTTCTACATTAGTGGTTTATCCATTCAAACCATATTACGAATCCGATAAATTTTTATTATTTGTCCCTTTTCGTTTCAGCCCTTTTATTCAATGTGATGCCCATCAACACAGTACCAAAGACACAAAGATTTTGTATCAATTTTGTAAAGTTTTGAAACCGAATCAAACACAGTAGTTCAATAAGGAGGACCTTAAGTAATAATGTCTCTTACTTGTAATACATGCAAGGTACGTTTTGATACCAGAGAGCAATTAAATGCACACTACAGAAGTGATTTTCACCGTACGAATCTAGTATTTAAGTCGAAAGGCCAGCCATTATTGAATGAAGAACAGTTTAATGAACTTCAAAACCAGAAGAAAGTAGAAGAGGAGAAAAACAACCCCAAACCAATCGAAATGAATGAAGAAGAGGATAAAGAGGAATTTCATGTTGAATTATGTCGTGATATTCCATTAACAGAGTGCTTGTTTTGCGGCAGAGAATTCGAAACCAAAGAACTTGCGTTCGAACACATGAAAAATCATGGATTTAGGATTTGTTATCCAGAAAAACTTAGTGATTTTGAAGGTTTAATGACATACTTTGGAGAAAAAGTTGGTGTTGGGCATTGTTGCATTTGTTGCCATAAACAGTTTCAGTCGCTTAAATCTGTTCGTGGTCACATGAACGGAGCAAAGCATTGTGCATATGAATATGATGAAGAATTAGATGAGTTTTACCAACCAGAAACAGGTATAATACCGGTTAACTATCATATAGATGATAATGGAGAGCTACATCTTCCTAATGGAAAGATATATGGACACAGAAAGCTTCAAAGATATTACAAACAACACTTTACAGACATAGAGACATTCCAAAAGAGTGCAAGAAGAGCAATTGCAGGTCCTGAGTTTATACCAGAATCCATTGATATTGCTCAGAATAGAAATCTTCAGACTCGTGAATTCTTCAAACAGAAATATATTAATAAGAGAATGATGAGGATTGCCACAGCAACATACCATCTTGGTTCTGACCAGCATAGAGGAAACGCCGGATAAACATCTTTATTCGTCAGTTTTAATGAGTCTTTATACCATCGATTTTGGTTCCGACTATGAATCTGATTCTGGAAAAGAGAAAATCCCACCTTCAAGAATCACTAATGCCCAAAAACCAGAGATTGTTGAAAATGTTCAAGTTTTTCCAACTTTTAGTAATCCAATTAAAAACACAACTTTAGATAATACTAGAAACGAAGTTCAAATCGAACCTAATGAGTCTATGAATGTGATAGAACGCCCTCAATATGTTTCAGCTCGAGTTATTAATAGTATACCACCCACACCTCTTACTATATTCACTATAACACGCGAGAATAGCTTTAAAATCAGCGGAAGAAGGATTTATTTTCGATTTAATAGGGAAACTAACTGTATTTTTTCTGCAAAATGTAAATCTAAGGGTTCTGAGAAGATTCCTATTGTATCTGGCAGTGAAGTACATTTAAGGAATCCTTCTGATACTGTTTTGATAGTAGGAAACAATGGAACTGATTTCTCTCTGAGAGAAAGGTCCCAAACAGGGAAAGAACTTTTAACTGTTCGATATTATCCGAAATCAATTGGAACAAATTCATTTAGAAGGATGGTTATAACATTTTTCCAGAAAACTGAGGAAATGCCTCAGAAATTAAGATCAAAAACACCAACATTTACTAATGATGGGGTTGCTATTCATGATTTTGAAGGAAGGTATTCTATTGCTTCGGTAAAAAATGCGGTATTGGCTGAAGAAGAGTCTTTGCCCAATTTACTTATGATTCGGAAAATTGCAAAGGATGCAGCTGATATTGAGGCAAGATTTCCAATCGATCCCGTATATCTATTTGGTATTGGTATATCATCTTTTTTATGTAGTTTAATCGAAAAATGAAGTTTAAAAAAATTTCCTAGTTTTTAATAATAACCAAATCTTAACCAAGATTGTATTTTTTATTAATAATACATATAGTTCTTTTAACATCATCAAAGTTTGCTTTAGAGTTATTTCAAATTAGAAACTTATTTGGAAATTATGACTCCATGATAGGAATAACCTAAATTTTAGAATATTAATTCTGTATCACCTCATCAGAATATTCATAAAGTAGACTAATCTGGATCATTATTTCAAATTAATCACTCGAATGCTCTGACTATTCTATTATGATAATTATCAACCAACCCCATAACTCTAAAACAGCACACATTCTTTGTTTTTCAAATCTTGTCCTGTCAATATGAAAGATATTTTGGAATATAATTCTTTGGCCAATTTACCTAAATTCATTATTTATTGAAGCAAGAAGAACAATGTTTGACCCCGATTAAGAAAATGGGTTCTTACAAAAGAAACCTGATATTTTAATATTTTCTCCTCAAATTGGAGTAATGTCTGAACATTTCATGATTGATGAGTTTTTGACAAACCAAGGATCAGAAAAGGATTCATAAAACATATTCATTTGCTTCTTCATTTAGCTTACCAACGCTGATTTGAAAATACTGTTCAGTATCTTCTTGACCTGGAAGTCACTGTTTAAATTCTCAACTAACTGTCACACTGTCGTCTTCATATTGCATCTTCACAAGGAAATCTCAAGAGATTTATAATCCTTGATTAGAAAATGGCCCAAATTAATTATAGTCTGAAATAATTATTCAACAATACTTATAAAAACCAATTCATTTTGAATCAGAAAATGTCATTTTTTTTCAGATGGACGAGAAGATTTCATTTGAGAAATATATTTTTGAAGACGGAAAAGAAATTTTAATTGATGATATGGATTTTTGTCTTGATCGAATTGTTATGTTGCCAAAGATTCGGCCTCATCAACTAGAAAAAGCTGTGAGGTTATCTGATGAATTTTCCAAATTTGCTGATTTTCGGCGAAAACTATTAGAAAAATCAACAGAGTGCCCAGTTTTGATACACCAATTGCACAAAAGAGGCGTCATGGTTTTTGAAGAAATCGAACCATTTTTGAGTAATAGAGACACTTTCTTGTTGTGCAATTATTTTCGGAAAAAAATCAATAATTTTGAGAGTTTTATCAAAAGTAAGTCCAAGCCTTATGGTATTGATGAATCTTTCTTTGAGAATGAAAATGATATTGATCAATTGATCGAATATGGTTATATGCAATCAAGTATTGAGTATTTTCTCAAGTATGATGCGATTGATGATTTTAACGTATTCAATAATTTAAATCAAGAAGCTAGATGGAGTCCTTTTGAGTGGAGTATTAAGCCAGAGTATCTTGATTTGTTATCCTTTGCTGGATTTTTTGGGTCCATCAAGTGCTTTAAGTATCTGTTAATGAAAGGATTTGAGATCAATAAGAATGTGTTATCAATGGTTGCCTGTGGTGGCTGTTTTGATCTCTTCCATATTTGTCAAGGCCAACAATCAATAGCACCAAATCTTGTTTGTAGAACATCTGAGTTTTTCCACCTACCATTATTAGTTTTCATTATAGAAAATGGATTTAATATTAATTCAGAATGCAAAGATAATCAGACTCCTCTTCATTATGCTGCTGCTAATGGTCATCTTAGTGTTATTGAATATCTAGTTAACCAAAAAGCTGATATAAATTCAAAAGATAATAATAATTGGACTCCTCTTCATTATGCTGCTCAAAATGGTCATCTTAGTGTTGTTGAATATCTAGTTAATCAAAAAGCTGATATAAATGCAAAAGATAAATATGAAAAGACTCCTCTTCATTATGCTGCTCAAAATGGTCATCTTAGTGTTGTTGAATATCTAGTTAATCAAAAAGCTGATATAAATGCAAAAGATAAATATGAAAAGACTCCTCTTCATTATGCTGCTCAAAATGGTCATCTTAGTGTTGTTGAATATCTAGTTAATCAAAAAGCTGATATAAATGCAAAAGATAAATATGAAAAGACTCCTCTTCATGATGCTGCTTGGAAAGGTCATCTTAGTGTTGTTGAATATCTAGTTAATCAAAAAGCTGATATAAATGCAAAAGATAAATATGAAAAGACTCCTCTTCATGATGCTGCTTGGAAAGGTCATCTTAGTGTTGTTGAATATCTAATTAATCAAAAAGCTGATATAAATGCAAAAAATAGTATTGTTGAGTTTTTTTATTTAATATGACTCCTCTTTATTATGCTGTTCAACAAGGTCATCTTAGTGTTGTTGAATATCTAGCTAATCAAAAAGCTGATATAAATGCAAAAGATACAAATGTTAAGGATGGGAAAACACCATAGGGATTAGCAAGTGAAATCGGAACATTTGATGATGAAGATGGTAAGGAAAGGTAATCGAATGTTGTTGAATTCCTCAAGAGTCAAGAAGGACAATAAGTCAGAAGGGGATTAAAACCACACCCATTTGTTTTTTAGAATATGTAATCAAACAAAGTTTTTAAAGGCTAATGAATGAAGTTATTAAGACATATTAAAAGGGAAATCCAATATTGAGAATAAATATCTCTATGTTTGAGGGGACAATTAATCCCCTAAAACACAAAATAGTCTCCTATCTGATATACCTAGGATGAATAAACGACTAAAAACCAGCCAAAAAAATTTTCTAATCCTGTTTTATCCCAAATGAGCATCATCCACCAACACTCTCTCACTTAGCCAGGAAATTATTGCACATTAATTGGCAATTTCATTAAATACGTTATATTTGGTAATTGTTGAATGAGCCCACCAAAGCAAATCAAGACTTCTTCAGCTCCAAAAAAGAATTTACCTGCTGCTAAAATTATCAAAGGTGGAAAAAACAAGAATTCTAGATTAAAATCGAAGGATTTCACAGAAGAATCAGAAATTGTTGAAACCATCTCAACAGAGGAGGCAAATATTGGTAAAAGAGCGAAAGAAGATATGTGGCTTGATAAATTGCCGCCAGTAATAAAAGAAGATGAAGGAATTCATATTCAAAAAAGCAAAGAGAGGAAAGAAAAGGAGAAACAGAAAAAATACTTCCATTGCAAGATGGAATTGTTATCAATTATTAATTTTAGTTTTGCAAAGCTGAACAAGGAACTTGAATTAAGATCACAACCTTCTTTTTCTATATCAAAACTCGAAAGGGAAAATCGAAGAATTAGATGTGACTATATTAGGGGCGAATTTTATCCCGAAATAAGTAACAAATCTGCTTTGCCGTCCACTCCTGTTTCTAGAACATATACCCCTCGAAAACAACAGTTTCCAAGTATTGACAGTGTGATTAATCTCCCTCATATTGATATTGGAGGCTCATATATAAATCTAATGAAAATTGCATCCAAAAAAAGTAGTTTTCAATTCGATGGAAATGGAGAAATCGATACTTTGCTTTGTAGATTGAATAACGAAATGCAGCTTTATAAAAACCCTCAGCCGCATCCTAATCCAGTACATTTTCCATTTTTAATTTGTATTACTGGACCTCCATGCAGCGGCAAGACAACAATAGCAAGTTATATAACTGAGTATTTCAAAGTCGTGATATTGAATGTTTTTTTCTCAGAAGGAGAAAATAATAGTAATAATAATAAAATTATTGATATAAGGTCTAGTGACGAAAAAGTTATACTGTCAACAATATTATCCAAAATTGAAGAAGTACCAGCCGAACATGGCGTAATTATCGTGAATTATCCATTGAATAAGTCACAATTTGCTGCTCTTGAAAAAGGTATTCAAAGTATTACGAAGCAAAAATCTGAGGGGAATCTTAAGCTTTCCACAATATCCGCAATTTTCAGGACTTCAATGTCTATTGAAGAAGCCGAGGCTGCATCTTCTGGGAGGATGATTGATCAGAAAACAGGATATATATATCATAAGGAATTTAACCCCCCTACAACTCTAGAATTATCATCATTCCCTGATATTATTGATTTACCATCTTCAGAAATTGGAAATAGTTATTCCCGAATTTTGCAGGCAACATCATTTTTTGAATCTCTTAATAAAAAGGGAACAACTGTGGTGTCTATTGGTAAATATGATCATATCGAAAAGCTTTATCTTCAAATCGAGAATACAATTCGTCACATGTTTGATTCACACTCCATTTCCCCTCCATTCACCTCATTTGTCCATATTAGGAATCATCAGAAGCTTCTTTTTGCAAAGCAGTGTTATGATATGTTTGAAATGTGGGAAAAGCGTTGTATTCCTCAGTTTGCCCAAACATTAACAGATATATATAGTAGATCAAAAGCTATTCATGATAAAATTAAGTATTTAGAACAATCTGCCTTAAATCGGTTTGTATTAGTATTATCACAACCAGATGAAAGGCCTTCTATAAGTTTGAAAATGCGGAATGATATTATGTTGTTTGATCATATTTGGAATTTTTCCATAGATATTCGAGACAGTAGGATCAATGAAGTTGATGAAATAATCAAAGAATCCGGATTCGAAATGTTACTAAAGGCTCTTGATGAAAGTGATCAGTCATTGTTTGAATCATTGTTCACAAGGTTCTACCTAGCGCAGTGGTTTTATAATGAGTTCTCAAAAGTATCTTCAGAAAGAATTCTTGACTCAATTCCTATACCAATCATTCCTGCTTTTGATATTAACAATATGAGCCAAGCCTTTGAATACCTTAATGTAAATAGCGTAATTCCTCAATCAATGCAACATTCTTCTTTATTGATTGAGAATGGAGAATCCAGATCAATATTAGACATCATTCAGTTCGCTTTGGATAAATTCCAATCAGTTGTTCTCAAAAATGATGCCAAGCTCATGATTGATGTTATGGATTTTCTTCATACTGAAAAAAATGGTTTAGAATGCCAAATTAGAAATGTGATTCAGTCTCTTCAGAAGACAATGAAAGATTGGGTTTCTAAAAAGTATGTAGAAGAAATGGAGCTTTTCAGTTGTAGATTCAGGTCTTTGCCAACAATCCCAATTGATGAACCTCTATTTAGGTATTGTTATGGATTCATTGGTGATGGATTTCAAGACTTCTATCCTAGGCTTGCAGGTAAGTACTCGTACTCTGATCTGAATAGAATCCCAATTGATAAGATTAACTCTTTCGTCAAGAGGATATCATTGATTAAGAATGAAACAATGACGGTTGATGATGTTTTATCTAACGCCAAAGTTTTAGCCTTTTCGCAATTAGAATGCGAAATTCTAGAAACTGTTGTTAGAATGTCTTTTATTCCTGGCTATGTAAATATGAAGGAACTCGGTGTTTTTCTGGCTCCAACAGAAGAAATGGCCAAATCTTTTGAAGAAATGTTCAAGAAAACAAATAAATAAAAGTTTGTGATTGCTTTATTGAACTTTTTCACAGACTCCACCAGCAGCCTTGATCTTTTGCTCAGCGGATTCGGAGAAATCTTTAGCACGAACGACAAATGGAATTGTTGGAAGTTCTCCACGTCCAATTACTTTGAAGAATCCGTTTTGAACGCAATCAATAACTGGAACTGCTTCACCCTTCTTGCATTGTTGAGCCTTTTCGCGAATTTCAGCTGGAACAAGTGTCCAAAGTTTATCAACATTGATTGTGGGTTCCCATTCGCGGTTCTTTAATAAGTGGAAACGGCGCATACCAACCTTGCCGAAATATCCTGGATGATAACGATCATACCATGTGCGTTGATGGTGCATACCACCAGCATTACCGTGACCACCTGGCGATTTCCTATGCTTTCCTACACGACCATAACCCATTGATTCATGACCTCTAAGTTTCCTACTCTTTTTAAAGCGAGTGGGCATTGCAAAAGGTCGGCCAAAACCGATTTGTTTACAAAATTATCGTTTAAACACGTTCTGGTAAATTGTCGATTATGGAGAGCACCAGGTTTCTTATCGTTGGATGTAAACCATGTTTATCGTCAGGGGTGATGTGAGCGCTGCTTATTTGTATTACTGAGGCGTTGAGTGTTGCCGAGAGATTTTCGATGTCTGTTGGTCTAATTTGTGCTGTTTCCACTATATCCGATTGCGTAATAGCTACTATGACCCGGTGAGAGTCTTGGGCCTTACTCTGGTACCAGAATATTGCCTGCTGAATGAGATTCCTTCTGCTTGCTGGAATCACAAGGACAACTACTTTTGCGGTTTGCAGGTACATATCAACCATTGATGCGCATGTTTCCTGCGTTTCATAGCATACATCCCACAGAAACAGGTTTTCATAGCGTATTGAACCGATTTGATCGAGAGAAATACTCCAAACTGCTCTATATCCATTGATCCCAGATGATGGGTTTGGAGAGCTAGGATTTGCTCCACAAAGTCTCTGAACAAGTGTGGTTGTGCCAATTTTTGAGCCAAATGGAACAAAAACAACACTATGAGTTCCACCTTGCTGCGGAAGAATAGGTTCGTCGATCAAACCAATAGAATGCTGTTTATCAATCCCGCTTAGCCTTATTGGGCCTCTTGTTAACACAGATCTCATTGTGTTTTTATAGTTGGAGAATGTTGAAAAGTGACACATAGCATTACGATCAATAAATCTTTCAAATCACAGAGAGGATAAATATTTCCCAATATTTTCCTAAACATGTTCCATAAACTCATATACTTAAGTTGAAAAACTAAACAAATAATATCTTTTAATGAAACTTCAACTTTAAATCAACATGAAGGACAGAAACTAATACTGTTTTTCACAAACATGCATATTTTCATTACCCTCAAAAATGCACCTCTTGATTCATACAAATGATTATTTTGAAAACCTTTTTCTTCATCAAAACAAGTATTTGATTCAATTTCTCAATCATTTTCAAATCCAATGAACTCCTCAATTAGATTTTCATTGAAAGCATCCATTTAGTCAATTGAACCATCAAGCAAATATGAGAGTTAACCAATTTCTGGGAGTTTACCACATTTTTCGATCTTCTATATCACTCTTAGGGATGGATTAGTTGAAGGATATTGCTCCTCCGTAAACTGTTATACATTTTTAGAACACTGAGTAATTGATGTTCATAGAGTATAACCACCATCAACAGAGTATTAAATATCTTGAGAAGAAACCATTACCTCTGTTGGGGATGAGCCATGGTGGATTCTTAGAGGTCTTCATTGCTAGTCTAGTTCTTCTGGTTATGATATCTTTCAAAAGTTCAGTCCATTTTATGATTCTTGAGTTCCAAAGCCATTTTTACCCAAGCCAATTAATGATAACTTGAATTTCTGATTTCTATAAGCAATATGAAAAAGGCACTTTTTTTGGGAATAACCCCAATTTTTTGAAAAAGAGTTTCAAAAAAATAGTCTTTTAACTAGGATTTATCGAGCAAGATTCCATAATTATTTGGGTAACTTCTCGAAAAAATCCATTATACTTATTTCAAAATATAATTACCAAGCCGATAAAACCCATGAAATACCAACTGAGTTAATTTCCATTTGAATAGAATACAATGTATTTAATACATTGAATTATCAATTTGATTTAATTGAATTAAATAGTGCCACTTTGCATATCAAGTTGTTTTCATGCCTTCAAGAATTGACTTTTGGATAATAAGAAAAAATCAAATTTGTTGCTGTTTCTTAAGATTATTGAGCTTCAATAAACATGAAATATGGGACAAGACTGGACTTTTTCCATTCGATTTCAAGCCCTTAGAGTTCTTGACATGTATTATTAAATCAATCCTGAAACAAAAGATATTTATTAACAAGCTATTATCTATTTCGATCATTTTTTTTGGAATGTTATTTATTATTCAATGTCATTTTGAAAAACAAAACAAATCACAAATAAATGAAGTATACAAGTTTTTGAACAATTACAAATATATCCCAATTGTGCCCCAATTGTTATTGTGGTTGAATGATAATGAGGTTATTTACAATGTTGGTCTTGGGTGTGAAAGTGAAAGTATAGATCAAGGAAGGTCTTATATTGACAAAAATATTAATATTTCAAATTGTTTCTTCTCAAGATACTCTCATTACTCTGGAGATGGTGGTGTAATATATGTAAATGGTGGTTCTTACTCAATGAATATCATATGCTCAATGTTCTATAATTGTGTTTGTAATACTGATGGAGGAGCAATATACTTCAGATCTCTAATTTCATGCCTCAGAATGATTTGTGCTAATAGATGCTCTTGTGGTATTTTGTTCGACCCCCGTTTTATTAATTATTACTATGGCCTTTTTTCATATCTTGTTACTTCTCAGGAAAATCAAGTGGAGTATCTATCTGTGTCAAAATGCTCTCATATTTCATCATCGGGATTTGATACCATTTACTTATCCTCAGGTTATCAGAGAGTTGTCAACACAAACAGTTCAATGAACAATGCAAAAAAGGATTCTGGGATTAGCATTAATAATCCATCCTCATTCACAAGCTCATATTGCACCTTCTCACACAACTATGTATCAAATTGTGTCTGCATATACTTCTGTTCTGACTCAGGAACGATTTCATTGTCATATGCTAACATTGTTCATAACAACAGTCCATCTCAATATGGAGTTGTATCATTGTGGGGAACAGGACCGAGAAAGATGATGTTTTGCATATTCCAAAATAATCATGACTATCTATTCTGTGTATATCAAGGTTCTCTTGAAGTGTTACATTCTTTCATTGATCACACTGGATCATTCTCTACTTCAATAGCAGTATCAACATCAAATAATAATTCATTTACTAGTATAATTACATATCAATTACAATTCTTCAATTCTCTTCATTGTAATGCTGATATGCCTCTTCCTCAGAGATCATCAGAAGAAACATTGAGAATGACAAATGAGAGAACAATCAATCAATCAATTGGAGAAACATTGAAAGATACAAATCAAAGCTTTTTTGCTGACTGCATGTGTTCAAATCAAATGGCTAATAAGAGAGAGATCAGTTTCATATTCGCTTTCATATCATTTGTGATTGGGTAAAATTAATTAATTTTTTTTGAATTGTATACAAGAGTATCTGTAAACGAGACCAATGAAAAAATAATCGAATTGGAATGTGAAAGAGGATGTTATCAAGTGATTTTTGGATAAGGATGAGCGAAATATTTAAGGTATTTTTACCAATCTTCATTTAATTTATGATATAGATTTATTGTGATTGATCAAGCATAAAAGTGGTATTAGTAATTGATCATGATTGTAATTGTATATGGATAAAGAATTAGAATTTGTTTTTTTTTACATTGTGGTTGAATAAAAAAGATATTATATGGTTTTTGTAAGTGATAGTACAGTTCAGGGATTTTTTTTGAAGATAAAACATCAATTGCTAATTTTTTTCTTCTCGTAGTATTCTCTATACAATGGAGATGGTGATTCAAATACATTTTGTGTATTTCAATTCCTCAATGTTCCATAACTGTCTTTGTTCCTCTTCAGGAAGAGCAATCTGGTTTGTTTCTGCTAATTCATATCTCAGAATGATATGTGCAAATAGTTGATCTGAGTCCGTTTAAATAAACCAAAATCGTTCAAGTTTACGAAATCCTTTATGAAACGTGTTAGAGTTGTTCTTTGTGGTGATGTTTCTGTTGGTAAATCATCATTAATACAGAGGTTTTCACAGAGAAAATTTACTGAAGGACTTTCATCGACACTAGCAGGCGCGTTTAATTCCCAATACGTAAAAGTTGATAATCAGCTTGTTTGTTTAGAAATTTGGGATACTGCAGGATCAGAAAGATACAGATCTGTAATTCCTTCGTTTTTTCGCAATGTTTCAGCTGTTATTATAGTGTATGATGTCACCAATCGTGATTCTTTCGATAGTTTAGACAGTTGGGTGGAATTTTCCAAAAACAACGGCCCAGAATGCGTGCCCTTGTTCATCATAGGGAATAAGATAGATTTATTCAACCACAGAGCAGTAAGTAGTGATGAGGCTCAGATATTCTGCAATACCAATAACATTAATTTCTGCTTCGAGGCCTCTGCAAAATCTGGTGAGTTTGTTGATGATATATTCTCACATGTCGCATCAATACCTGCAGTAATCGTCAACGAGTCATCAAACGTTGCGAATGTAATTGACCTGAAAAAAGGTGATTCGTGTTGTTAAACCGGGGCTGTTGTAGTCTTTGAAATTTGTGTTAAGTTATTAAAAAGTGGGATTGTTTTATTGATATGGATGAATTTTCGGGTTATGTTTATTCTTGGAGTGGATTCATAGATTACATCCGGTGTTTTCATGTTGTTAAGCCTGTATGGAAGATAGCGGGAAGCCTTATATGGCTTGGGACAGCTCTTTCTCTTCTTCCACAGCTTTTGAGGATTGTTCAGAACAGATCCAGTTATGGTATTAGTCCAATGTTTGTTGTTTTAACTAGTGTATCGCAATTTTTAGTGGTAATGAATATGTTTTGTCTACATAATGCTGATTTTGTTGGGGCAAACCAAATATCAATGTCAAGAGTCATTCCTAGATTTCTTACTTTTTTCAATCTTTTTACATTATGGTATGGATATTTTCCTGTTATTATTCTCCTCTATGTCTTCTTTGATATGCAGCCCAGAGTAAAAAGAACTCGAGAAAAGTTTGGAATCGAAAAGAAAGAAATCCTATTGATTTCTGTTGGTTTTCCTATCTTTTGCGTTTTTTTGTATACATTTTTCCATGCTATGTCAACTAAGCATGGTTATGGATCACAATTTATTCTTGGATTAGGGAAATCATGTGGTGGGATTGCCAGCATTTTGGCACTGATTCACTACATTCCACAATTTGTAAGAACATACAACTTGAAAGATCATGGCTCCTTTTCTCTATTAATGCTTGGGATCCAAGCTCCTGGGGGCTTAACGAATGCAATGGTGATGTGGATTGGTCAAGGTGAACACTGGACCACATTCACTCCAATGATGCTCTCTGCCATTCAGCAGTTTCTTCTGTTAGGTATGTGTTTGTATTACAAGCACATAAGGAACAGTAATCTTAATAACCACTTATTAAGCGACAAAATTGAACCTATTAGGTTTACTGATGTTTAGTTAATAAAGCTGACAGTTTTTTTCCATATTGAAAACAAACAAAATTATTCTGCCACCTCATTTTAATGAACGCTGTCCAAGGATTAGTGATAGAATACGAGAAAAAAATCGCCCAGTTGATTGATGTTATGAATTCATGTCTGGAAAATCATCATATTAGCATTGATGAACTCAGAAAACTATTAGAGAATCATCAAATTTGTATTAATGAACTCAGAAAACTATTAGAGAATACGAATATTATGATAGAAGAGAAGATAGATTGGTTTTCTATGACAGCAATGGGCAATGGAATGATTAATCTTAACAAACTTGATGAATTTGACATTCAAAAATATGATGTAATTCAAGAAAGATATGGTTTCAAAGCTAAAGGATATGTTATATTAATATCAAAAAAGTGTTTGGAAATCGATCCTTATTCAAAGTATACTTTGTCTGCTGAGATTAAAGTTCTAAATGAACTTGGTGTTCAATTCTATAATTTTATTGGTTTTTATACATATACCGATCCAAATCCAAATTCTAAACCCATATATTCAGAGAATATTTTTCATGTTTCTAATACTTTCACCAAGCTTATTCGTATGGAAGATGATAATAAGACACTCTTTGTGACAAATTCCCAAAAATGGGACAAGAATGGTGTAGGTAGCCCTGATCATGAATACATTGCTTTTGGAGCGAAAGAGGATTCTTCTGATCTCCCAAACAGGAATCTAAAGAAAATAAAAATTGTATCTGTGGATCACAACAAAAATACCATTAAATTAGAACAACCACTGATAATTCCAAAAGATTTCGAATCTGATCAAGAGTTATTCATTAGAAAACATACAGCTGGAAATGATCATAATTATCTTTGTTACAAAACAAACCCAAACACCAATGATTTCATTGAATACAGTGGTACCATTCAGGATTATCATGATGGAACAACTAATGAAATGCATAAGTGGAGACCAGGTGCGAAGTATGCAAGAATCATGTTCTTTATTAGTCATGGTAACAAACATGATCCATCAGCTTGTGAAACCATAATCCGCAACATTAAGCTTAGAAGGGAGTAGACAAATAGTTCAAGTTTTTGTTCTTTAACAGCAGAAGGACCGTGAGAAACTAAAGAATATCAATGTTTTGTTTTTTAATGTGTTTTTGCTTTTCTTCATGCAACAATGCAATAGGAGGAACTGAGAGATCTTATACAGGGTCATCGGGTAATTTTGTGATTCTTAGCTGTGTTTTTTCTCGGTATTTTGTGTTTTCAATTCCAGGTTCGGTAATTTACCTTACAGGGACAGCCAACCTTGCTGTAAATGATACAACATTTGTGTCATGTATGTCTACAGGTATGTCAGGGGCTATTCATTTCGAAGCGTCGCAATCAATATTATTCCGAGTTTGTGGAAGGTCATGTTATGGATATAGAGGACATTTAGCTAGAATACAATGTAATAATGCAAAAAATAACTTTGCTGATTCTGTTTCTCTCACAAATTGTTCTTATACATTTAATGGAAACGATCCTATTGTTTTTTTGAATGGATACCAACGAATAATGAATCTTAATACATCTTATAATTATGCTCATCATGGATCCGGCTTTTATTCATTTAATCCAAATACATTGCAGTGTAAGTATTGCTCAATAATTCATAATATTGCTTATGGATCAATCTGCATTCATATAAACAGTGGTAGCTCGACAAGATCTCTGGAATATAGTAATATAATTGAAAACGAATGCCCTATTGCATATGGTGTTGTTTATATTTACTCAGCGATTGTAACTATTCTTAGGTGCCATATGGCTGACAATTTTGGACTTTTGTTATGTTCAAATTCATCCACAATCAATATTCAGAGTTCTGTGATATCTCATTTATCATCCCCAATAACATATGGATCAGTTATTCAGTTTTCTGTAATGTATACTACTTCTATTCCAACATTCATCACACACTATAATACATTTTATTGCCCTACATTTGTTATTCAAACACTTCATCAGAAAGAGCTGCCTTATTTTCATAATATCCTTCATATGACATCAATACTAGTTCAATTATTCTTTTAAATAAATAGAATTGATTTGTTCAACATTGTTTACTACTGTTATATTATGCTCGATTGACATTTGATTGAATATTATTCCTAAATATATTTGCCGAAATGATTGGTGATGCAGAACCTGCAATATGAATGCCAAATCCAGGATGATCTTCAATTGTATTCTCTATTATCTGAGGCGTGCCAGCTAGGATTTGTATTCCACACACACCATTATGGTGAATTCTGTTCTTTTTAATCTCTCCATTTGATCCTTCAAGCATATAAACTCCAGTGGCTCCACATGAATAAATATCAGATTCGCTGATCCTGACATCGCCTCCCTGGGCAATAATAATCCCAGCTTGTGATTCGTCATGAACACGAGTTTGATAAATGTCTGCAAATGCAGAATCATGTATCAAAATTCCAAGTCCTTTAGTTGATTGGTAAGCCTCGCAATCAACCATTTTAAGCCTTGATGAAGCCCTTGCTTCTATATGAGACTCTCCATTATGATGAAATGAACACTGATGAAAACTAGAGAAACACTTATCATTAAGAATAACGGCATTATAATTCTCATGGTTTGAAAACTCGCATCCTTTATATGTTACAATTGTTCCTTCATTCTCAATTTGTGACCCCAGGGAAACATTTTTCTGAAAAACACAATTATTGAACACAGCTGTTGTTTTGTCAAATGCACACATTCCCATCTGGCCATTTTCGTTGAAATGACAGTCGTTAAAGGTGGGCATTGATGCTTGTATAGACACACCAGATCCTATGTTTTGAGAGAAAGAACACCTCTCAAACAAGGGTTGTGCCCCATCTTGAATATTAATTCCTATTACAGCATTCTGGAAAAAGGTGCATCTCGAGAAAGTTGGACTCGAATCTGATGATTTAACTTCAACTCCTGCAAAGGCATTATGATGAAAATGACACGAAGTAAAAGAGGGTTTTGAGTTTTTCAAATTAAGCCCATTTCCAGAGCTTGCTTGAAAATGGCAATTATCAAAACTGGCATCCTCTTGATTATTCAAAAATAGACAACAAACAATATTGCATGTAGAAATCGTCAAATTACTACACTCACAGCTAACTGAATCCTTAATATGCAATCCAATTGTACCAATTGATTCAAGAGCTGAATTCTCAATAAATAATCTAGATAAATTGTGTGCCTCAATCCCTCCTTGGGTGACCGATGATATTGAAGTACTCTTCAGAATCAAACTGGATTTGCCATAACAAGCAGCAGCAGTACCAACAATGTTTTCTATCCTAAGTTCATTAGCTTCGATGATTGAAGCATTTGCAGAAACAAGTGCGCATTTACATGTTCCCTCAAGTTTGCCACCTTGAATGCGTATTTTTCCTCCATTAAGAGCAGATACCATTGAAAAGTCGCCAGCATTAGATATTTGACAGGAATCTAGATTTGCATATGCCGATTCTTCCACAGATATACACGATAAGCATGAAGAAACACTACAATTAATCACATTAAGCCGAGAATTGCCATAGCACATAATTCCAGCACCTTTTGATTGATTAGATATTACTGATTGTTGTAATACACACTCTTTGGTGCTAGTTGTTTCTAAACCATGACCACCATTTTGAGATATTTGAGTTTTATCAATGAAAAAAACAGATTCATCGATAGAAACAATACCTCCTCGTTCACAATTGGTTATTAAACATTCAACCATTCTTATAACAGACCTCCCCCCTAAAACCACACCATTATGATAGCTCCCAGTAAAAACAGATCGATTGGCATCAATTTTTGAATCAAAATCAAGCTTTATGCATGGACTGTCCTGAGATACTAATGAACACCCTGTTAGGTATCCAATCGAATTTTTATTAACAAGAACCGCGGGGACAGATATTGCTGAAACAGTGCATTGAACTAAAACAGCCTGTCCTGATCGAATATTGATTGCTGTTGCGCCTTGAGAATTCCCTGATGTGATTTGGATATTCTGCACAAAGGCTTCTTTAGTATCAATAATCATAGTGTCTCCTCCACTAAAAGATGTTATAGTTACTTTCCCCTCCCCAGCCAACATAATTCGCTTATTAATCACTATATTATCAAAATACTCTCCAGATGGTACAATAATAGTCGAATTAATAGGCGCTTTTTCAATCGAAGCAGATATAGGATTCTTAATAGAAGAATCAACACGAATTTTATGACCGCTTTCATTAAAACGAGGAGAATTAAAACATGATAAATCCACACTCATTTTTATTTAATATTTAATAAATGCAAATGAAAATATGGGATATATTGCTTAAGAAAGATCGATTAACATTAATAGGAGGAACAAATGGATTTTTATAAATCAACAGAGTTGAAAATAGGAAGGATAAACCAGATAAGCAGCATGAAAAAGAAGAAAAGAAGTGTAAATAATGAAGAAAATGAGCAAAATTTGTTAGATTGCCTTGTTGGCGAATTTGACTTTGAAGAAGCTGAATGGAAGGTTTTGACATTGTCCGAAACACTTTCTAGTATGGAATATATTAATAAGAACATATTTGTAGAAAAAAACATCGGTGTGTTTATTTATAGTTTCGTTAATTACATGTTTCAGGTAGGATTTCCTGTTCAATATGATCAAAACTTGATTAATGTATCAATTTTAATAGGAGAGCTATTACGCCTTGGTGTTTTTTCGGAATTAAGTTTGCACGAGGACTTAATCTTTGGGTTTTATGAAGGTTTAGTCGAAAGTAGTAACCCTATTCATGAAAAATGTGTTTGTTTAGTGTTTTCTAAAATAATTAGTTTTAGCACACTCTTCTTTCCCCTGGCAACAATGTGCATCTCTTCATTTAATGAGGAAGAATCCTATATAATGTGTTTTGAGTATCTTCAAGCTCTATGTATGAAGTATGATGATATGGGAGAAGATCAAATTATTCCCATGATTGATCTCATTCATATTGTTTTTCAAAATGAGAAAAGATCTTTATACAGTATATCTATATGGCTATTAGCATTCATTATCAAAAAGTATCCCCAAGCAATTGAATATTCTATAAAAAAGAGCCTTTTCAGGATCACTTGTTTATTGGTAAAATCCACAGACATTGAAGTTGTTTATATTGCCCTTCAGACTCTCAAGTACTATTTCATGAATAAGCAGTTCCAATTTGAGTATGTTAGAAAGTATCTATCAATAGAAACAATCCTATTTGATATCGAGCATATTGATACAGATATCTCTGTAGTATCGATACAAGTATTGGGATTTTTGATACTACAAAGTGAGGATTTTTGCAATCATTTGCTATCAATAGGTGTATTAGAAACCATTGAAACAGGATTTATTGATTTTGAGTTACTTATTAAATTCTGTTGCATAGAATTCATATCCAAATTGCTTTCAGTAATGCCAACCCAAAGAGTATTATGTTCTTCTTTGATTCCAATGGCGTTTGATATGTCAGACTTTCCTTCAAGTTTAGGATCCATATTTCTAACCAACTATCATGAAGCCCTAATAAGTTTTATATCATATGGAAATAGGGAAGATTTGCTTTTGAACCTAACAAACTCTGGTGTGATAGAGAAGCTTGAAGATTTATGTTCCGAATCAAATAATGCTATTGCAGAGAGAATATTGAAAATACTCTTAAACTAAAGCTTTTTTATTAGATGATGAAGGCATAAAGTTAACAAATTCTGGTTTTGTAATTGCTTTTGATATTGAATTCGAAAAAGAATCAGTCAGGACAGTTCCATCAGGGAGTTTTCTTTCTACTTTATATATTTTACCATTCTTTTTGCTATATGTAACTCCACTCCATACAATTGACTCATTCAACATAATAGAGACCAATGCAACAGGAAGCAAGAAAATATGAATACATACACCAAGAAATAGTTTCCATAACACAATTTCTGTTTCAACTTGTTGCGATGGTGGCCTAACACTGTTGCTGACTTTTAGCATCACATTTGTAGACCATTTAAGAGATATCATAAATGCTGCCCAAACAAATAAAGAAAGAATAGAAGCAATTGCTTGAGAATTCATAACAAAGTTACTTGAGAAGGAAGAAAATATTGCTAAAACACCTGTTATTGGAGACAAAAGTCCCCAAATTACCATAAGCCATATTGATGAACAAATCAAAAATGCAAGTGAATGGACAACATGCTTGTTATAGCCAGTACTGTATGTATCTAACACAAACATTTGGCGCTTCATGAACTCATAATATTTCTTAATTGGAAGGTTTGGATCTGGTTGATTAGGGAATGTAGCTCGATAAGGATGAGCACAAACAAAACCCTTTTGTTGAACAATGCATGAGATTATGGTATCATCACTATATCCTCCATCAAGATAGCAATCAACAAGGTTTCCAAAATTCTCTTTGAATAGACGAATTGGAGCAAACCAGCATCCACCCCAGCACAGAACCGGCCTATCATTAATAAATGAAAACAGATTATGCATTCTGTATAAAAGAAGACAGTAATTAGCAATAGAGGCACCATGCTCAGGAGCGATAAACTCATAGCCGGTTGATAAAATAACTCTATCTGGCTCATCAACAAGTGGAAGAAGGAGTTCATCTATCAAGCCAGGATAGAAGAAAACATCATCATCAGCAAATAAAACATACTCGCTGTTTGGATCGCAACATGTTACACCATGAACCATGTTGTGAATCTTTTGAGCATTGTGAAAAGAAAGCCCCGCAATCTCAATTTTAGCAGACCTTTTTAGGGGCTCACGGAATTCAGTTGCAGCAATAGCCCTTTCAGCACATTCTTTGGCTGCATCGGTTGCAGATTCGACAACAAATATAAATTCAACGGAACCAGGATAATCCATTGAAAGGTTACGACAAAAGTTGTTATATGATTCACTATGCGTCCCTTTGCAGCACATGATAACGCTTATCATTGGAGTTTCATGAAGCCGAGGGATTGGCATACTACTTGCTAAAGTACCTTTTCTGGTAATTCCAATTGCAATAACAAGACTGGCTGCAATAAAAAGAACTAGTAGGCTAATAAAGAATGCAAAAATCCAGAAAGAATGAGAAAATAGCTGAGTATAGAGTTGGTTACAGGAGTCGAAAATCATCGTCACTGAATCTAATCGTAATTCCTTTCAAAATTCAAATCTAAAGTAATCTTCTCAATTCCCAATTTTTGTTAACATGTAAGAAACTTTATCACAAAAAGTAAATTTGAATAGACAGATAAATCAGATTAAATTGAATTAACTAATTCTTAGAAATTGCCTCAAGTTCCAGATCGCCGGTTTGAGCACCGAGAGTCTTGAGATTGTTAATGATAGGCTCATCAGTCGATGAGAATCCCAAGTTCCTCATTTGGGCGAAGAATTTTTCTTTGTTTATCGATCCTCTTGCAACTATTTCTTTTACTTTCCTTAAAAACCTGGATCCAATTTTTTTTATATCATTACATATTAATGGAATAAATATGTTCTCTGAATGTTCAACGCGTATTATTTCTTTCGAAAGAATTGAGTCTTTTGGACATTTGGCACCAACAAAAGCACTTGCATCAAGATCGAGAAACCCAGGCTGTTCGTTTTTATCAACAAAAAATCCGACAAATATTGATGAATTATCTTCATTGAAGGAGAAAATTGATGAAAATGGATGCAGTATTGATAACCTACGGGCAAAAGATAGAGCTTCTTCATGGTTTATCGAGGAAATATACAAATGCTTACCAGAAAGCAAATGAAACAAAACATCAAGCAATACATGACTATGATATAGCGAGCTAAGTTTAAACGATGACAATGTATAGTCTTTTGTCATTATTGCTATTTCGCTTGAATCAATTTTGTCTTGAACAAATGACATTGATTTGATTCCAAGATAGCTTTTTGGAAGAGATAAGGAGAATGATACAATTTGTTCAATCATGTCAGAGAATTTTGTAAGGCTTATTATGGGTCTAAGCTCGTTATTAATTCTGGTGAAATGCTCGGGAGGGTGTACTATATCGTTATGAGCATCTTCAATACTTATTCCTACGGATGCAAGGGTATTATCCAATTCTGCCATCTTTGAAGACAAGATTGTTTTTGATTCTGGGAATTTCTCAATGGTATGCTTTAAACACGAAGCATATTCTGCTAATTCATTGGGAAAAAAAGATGTAGCATTTTGCTGCAGTTGGTTGGAAAACATTAGCAATTTGTCATAATAGATGCTATAAAATGCCAATATATACTCTTTTTGAGGATGAGCATACACCATTACAATTGGCCTGGAAAATCCTCTAGCTTCAACATCAGGTATTGCAGAAAAAACTGCGACATAGGAATATGTGGAAAATTCTGATTGTATAATGGTTGGTTTTGGGTTATATTCATTTTTAGGAACATATGTAGGAGTGTTAACAACATAAAGCAAAAAGGAATCCTTATCAATAAGCAATTTTGCAGAATTGCACCATAAAACTTTTGGTGAAGAGCCTTGAGCAAATTCAAACATTGCGATATATAGTGATGAATCTGCAGTAACTTCTGTTGATGATGATAACGATGAGGCTCCTGAAAATGGTTGAAGTTTCGACATTAAATAAACTAGTTTTTATAGAGGAACAAATCGCGATTTTTGGCGTTTTTGCAGGTTTTCCATGTTACTTGTTGTTATTTCTGCTTTGATAATTCGATAGTCTTTTTTGTAGCAGCCATTTATGGATTTCATTTTCCAATTTATTTATTGGAGTTATGAAAGCTTTCTTGGATGTTATAATTCCAATTTTTCCCTGAAATTAAATGCAAGAACATGATATATATGTTATTTGGATGAATAATTGCTTCAAAAAGATGAAATTGAGTGTCTTGATCAGTAATTTGAGTGAAAATAATCCATGTGTTAATCATTATTATGATTAAATTGCTGTTGTTAATAATATATGTCAGGTAAGAGAGTTTTTTTTTGAAATTTCCTATTCATGTTGATAAAACACCTTTTTGAACATCATAGATTGGGGATATTACTCTTCGTCCATGTGCACAGTGATGAGGTTGATCTGATTTACTCAATTGGAAAAGCAAGTGTTTCGCTTGTTCAATAGTAATTGGATCTCCAAATTTAATAGACATTTTGCATGCTTTCATTTTTAACGAATCTAATATTGCCTGAGGAATCGAATCAGATTGAAATCGATCATTTTCTAGCATTTCAAGGAACCCATCAGTGTGTTTCACTTGGATACCGCATATTATTGGGATTCCCCAAACAGTACATTGGTTTCCAGATATTGTGATCTTCCATCCCCACTTCATAATTTTACTCATAACTTGATGTGTGAATTGTTTTGAATCAACGATAATTACTGCAGGGGTTTTCAGCATTTGTGTATTGATTTCTTTCCTTGCTCTCTGTATTAAATGTGACAAGTTGATCCTTTCATGAGCCGCATGTTGATCAATCGCATATATTATTCCATTTAATTGTGTTATAATGAACCTATAATCCCAAATGCCAACAATTTTCATGTTTCTAATAGTATCAGGGTTGATCTCATTTTTTTTGTTATCCAAGCATAGTCTTTCAGCAAAAATTTCTGGTCCATCAAGGTTCCATTTTACCGATATGATGGCTTGATTAATTATCAAGACTCTCTTATCATTCTTTTTGATTTCTCCATTGTTATCTTTCACATTGTTAGCAGGACACTTATCAACAATGAAAGGAAACATCATGCTTATTCCATGACTCACATCTGATGTAAAATACCCATCAGTATCAATTCTTGGTATATCCCCAACAATTGAAATCCATCTCTCCTCAAAACTCACTGTTTTTGGAAGATGCAAATATGGTTCACTGTTCTTTTTAATATACAAAGAGAATATAACATTAGGAAAGCAAAGAGATATTGTTCGAATGAATTTGCAAAGCAAATCAATGTCCTTTTTCAATCTTCTGCTTTTTTCAACCATATCAGGCTTTATACTTAGTTTTCTCATTGAGGAATCACACTCACATATCTCATCCATGTTTCGATTGCAGAAATCCAGGAAATGCATTTTTTTAGACTCAGAATCATCTTTAACATAATAATTCATATTATTGGAATCATAATGAATATCTATAATAGATGAGCCAGCATTAAGGGAGGATCTAATAAGGTCACAGACACAGGGTAACATTAAACTATTTATTCATCAATTTAAATGTTTCAATTTTTTGTGTTTTCGTCTTATTCGAGCTCCACAGGATCGTTTTGTACCAAAAATGGAACTAGAATAGTAGAAGGAGAATGTGTTTGCCTTCCTGGATTTGTAGGGTTTAATCCTGTTGGGTATGGTTGCTGGACTTGCAAAAACAAGTGCCATATTAATGCTAGATGCGTAAATCCTGGTAAATGTGAGTGTAGATATGGATACCATGGTGATGGCGAGACTCTTTGCACAAATGAGAGACCCGAAATTGTTGCAATAGAGCCAAACTTTGGAACAGCAGATGGCGGCTATGAAGTCAATATTACACTGAAAAAAAGGATACCCAACCAGAATCACTCATCATTTTGCAGATTCGGATTTGAAATTGTAAGAGGAGTTTCGATATCCGCCAATGTGCTTCAGTGTACAGCCCCTCCATCGCGAGGGGAATCTTTCGTCAATGTTATTGTCTCATTTGATCAAAAAAGATGGTCAAAAAACTCATTAGTGTTTCACTACTCAACACAAACCCCTGCAAAAAATTCCAAAAAGAGGTATTCAATAATCACAATACCAGCATTACTGATTATTATCGCATCTTTTATACTGAAAAGCAAACAAAAGAACCAAGAGATCCTTCCCCTGATTAAAACTAGGTCCCACCTGGACTAAAAAATAAACCGTCCACACCAGACAGACCTCGTGAAATTTGTAGATCCCCATTCGACCAATGCAAATTGATTTACGAGCCCAGGCTTTTAAAGCATTTGAAGCTTTACAAATTCTTACAAAGAAGGAAGAAGATACTCTTATAGCTGAAGATCCGACTGTTACACTTGTTTTCACACTCTGGGAGCCATACGAGTCTTCCAATCCTTTTCCATCTGCTATTGCCGTTAGGCACTCGTTGTACACTGATTCCACATTGCCCGTAGTTGCCATTACAAAGGATCCACATGCTGATTGGAAGGGCAAATTCAAAGATCTTCCACTTCCATTTCCAATCAAATCTTATTCTGTTTCTAAATTCCGTAAGAGATTTGCAATGACATACGATGCCAGACAGCTGATTAAGGAAACCAGATTTTTTGTTGCTGATAGCTGTTTAGGTCATGTTCTTGGTAGTTCAATGGCCCAGGATTTCTTTGAGAAAAAGAAAATGCCTTTCCTCCTCGATTTTGCCACAGAAGATATTTCAGCTTCGCTCGATAAGCTCATGAATAGTTCATATATTGTTCTCCCTAAGCACAACTCGACAAAATTCGCATCGCCAATTGGAAAAATTAGCTGGAGTCAGGATGAAATTGCGGACAATGCTGCTGATGTTATCAACGCAGTATTTGAGAAAATTGGACAAGACAAAATTGCCACTATACACATTAGGATTCCATCCTCAACAACAATTCCAATATACAATGCTGATATTAGCTCATTTATCTTACTAAAAGAATAGAAATAAAAGGGTTTCCCCAAGCTCTGATGATTTTTCTAGATTTTCGGTTTTCTCGTTAGAATGCAAATCGAAAATAAGACTATGGATATTGTTGTAGTTCAGCCATTAAATGGGCGAGAAGCGCCTGTTCATGTCCCTAAAAATCCCAACCAAAACAAATTCAGTGTTGTTACACCCCTTCTTCCTTTCGAAACTGAGGCACCTAAAGTTAGGCGTCCGATTATTCCACCTCGTAATGCCACATCTCTAACGCAAATGGCTCCATCAAAAAATAATAAATCTGTTGTCGGGAGTTATGCGATGAGGTTCTCTGATTCGACATGGGCTCATTCTGTTCCTTCAACTAATGACCACTATGCATCAAGGGATGAAGTTCTTGATGTTATTTATAAGTATGATACACAATTGCAATCTATTACTGGCGCTAATGAGATCGAAAGGGCTAACGCATTACAATGTATTACAGACTTGCTTCTGGAAGAACTTTCTAGTCAACTGAGATCAGAGTGTATTGAGCGATGTCAATTAGTCGAGAGAGCACGAGAGTCATATGCAGCGATTTTCAACATGTTGCAAGAAGAAGGAGATAAAAGCCAGAAACGGATAAAGGAGCTTGAGACCCAGAACACAAGCATAGAGGAAAATTTAACTAAGGTTATCGATACGTCTACAGAACGTGTTAATGAAGCACGTGAGAATTGCGCTCGACAGATTGATGAGATGAAAGCAGAAATGGAAGCGAAAAAAGAAGAATATGATTCATCAATGAAGAGATTTTTGGAACAAAAAGCACAGCTTGAAGAGCATGTGAAAGCGTTGCATAGAGTATTTATTGAGTTTCAGAGTGATTCTGTTTATATGACACTTGAAGAACTGAAACAAAAGCAAGAATCACTTGAGAGAAAGCTCTCAAATAAAGATGCTGAGATCAATAAACTAAAAGCCCAATTATCAAAATTGCAGAAACAACTCCAGGATGAGGAATCTAGGCGAAACTTAACTGAACAAGCAAATAATGAACTTAGGAAGAAAATGCAAACTGCTATTGCAACAACTAACAGACTTCAAAGAAGACTTGATTTACAGAATATGGAAAATGGTCTTGAAAACAGCGAAGAGGAAGAACCAAATACCTCCAAAGGCCCAACATATGATCTTCCACCAAAAGAGGCCACTCCAGAATCAACAGTACAGCCTCATGCATTCGGATCAAAGAGGCAAAAAACAAAGAATTCAACAGTTGATCCATCCCCGTTTATTCACCTATTTCACAAGCTTGAAAAAGTTTGTGATTGTTTGGTGGATCTTACCCAAAGAGCAAAAGTGAATCAACCAATTATTAATGATCAAACAGAAAAGGATCATGCAGAAATTCTTCTATCAGGAATTCCAAGTTTAATGACAAAAGAAATTGAGAAAAAAGTCGACGAGAGTCTTACCCAGTTAGAACTTTTAGAAACAGTTGATTTCCAATCTGTTGGAGGAGCCGATGGAAAACAGACTGCTAAGAATGAGCCAAGGTTTTTGCAGTTTATTAGATCACATAATATCGAAGGATCTCAACATCAATCTGAACAACGCTCAACCCTAAATATATTTGCACAAGCACGACAGATATTACAGGCAAAATATATATCTGATAGATGGCACCAAAGAATGGGAAAGAAACCAATGAGATTTCCAGAATTTGTTGTATCTTATTATTCCAAAGATGATGAAAATATCTTTACAGCTCTTCAGAAATCGGCAAGATTGTGGAGAGTAACTCAAAAAACCAAATCAACCGAGATCAAGATTTTTACTAAGTTTTTAAGTGAAAGTTATACAGTTGATGAATTATCATTCTTTTTAGAGATTCGGTTTGCTCTTTTAGGGTTACCACCTGTTGATGATGATGCTCCTTCAATAATCAATGTGCCATTTGCGAAGTGTAAGACTCTTCTTCAAAAAATTTTAGGCGTGTACTCACCAATTCTTGCTACAATTACTCTTGATGCTGAGAAGTTTGTTTTTAGCGATTTCATTGATTATTCCGCATTTTGCCAGATACTACTCAAGTTTTACCGAGGGGAAAGGAGAAAGCGTAGAAGCGCAATAACCCTAATGTTTCAGAGTAGGAAATTTTCTAGAGGCGCCAGTTCTATTGATTTCGAGAGTTTTGTTTCAATGGTTCAGAGCCTTGGATATCAAGGATCAATGGAGGAGCTATTTGAGATCTATCGTGAATCCACTTTGATTGGTAATGGTGAAATTACAATTGATTCGCTTTTGAAGGCTATGGATAATCTTTCAATGCACTTTTATTCTATTGATACTCCATTAATATCAAGTGGAGCAAAATCTGCATCAACAGAACTTTCGAGGCAACAACTAAGTGTTCATTGGCTCCGTTTTGGAGGATGGTTTGAAGGCTTTCGTCGTCCATTATCTAACTTCGATTCTTGGCTCAGATCCAAACTTGTTCAACAAGTTAGAACTGTTGACTCCGTTTTCAAATCGAATGCGCCTATTCAAACATTATACACAGAGTACAGAGGCCTTCTTGATTTCTTCCAGTTTTCCCTTGAGGTGTTAGCAAGGGGACAAAATGATCCCATGCCCACTTTCAAATCCGAAAGACATCTTCAACTCCTCGAAAACCTTATAGATTTATTAGTTACTTTTGTTGTGAAATCTCAAAACGAAGACTTGGGATTCTCTGAAGCTTTATAATAAAATGTTTTAGTATTTTATAATCAAGAACCTTCATGTTAGAAAATAGTGAAATCCCTGGTATAAAGAGCCAACGAATCAAAAAAATGCTTAATTCAATAGAGTTTGACTCCAGTTGCTGTTCTTTTAATGAAGAAGAACGAAAAAGGGAACAAATTCTTAATCTTTTTATTACTGGGTTCAGGGATAATACTGATGATAAATCTGCAATTCTGGATATATTAGGGTATATATGTGAATATACCAAAGATTTTACTCGGGTTTTTCATAATATTTGTAAAAATGGTTTTCTCATGGATTTAATCGCTTATGTACAAAGTGCGGATTTTGATTTTGTAATATTAGAAAGAAGTTTAAAGATTATTAGTCATATTATATGCTCAGATTTTAATCAGGCCGAAGTTGCAATTGATAGTGATTTTTTGCCTTTTTGTATCAGCCTGATGGATATTGAAGATGATAATATTGCAGAATTATTTATTCAAATCATTGATTCATTGATTTCGAAACACAGAATGATACCTGATAGCGTTAGTATTGAGTCATTATTGGGTAAGATCCATTCATGTTTTTCATTGTCTTATGATTCTTTTTACTATTGCATTAGGATTATTTTAGGCATAACCAATAACTGTGAAATTGGGGGTATCCAATCTATATATAGTGAATTGTTTTTAGCTATAATTGATTCCAGTTTTTTTGATTTAGACTGTGCTTTTTTGGTTACAGAAGCATGCATAAGTATTATCAAACAGTCAAATGATAGCATGGATTCTTTCTTGAAATCTGATACTATGGATTATTTGTTTTCTTTGGCAAATAGTTATTCAAAGTCAGTGATTCATACACAATTTTTTGTTTCATTTTTTTCTTTATTGAATGAGAGTCTTAGAAAAGATCCAGAATCCAGCAACTTTATTCGTGAATCAATATGTGATGAATTGATCAAAAAATGTGTTTTTACGGCTGAATTTCCGGTTGTTGTAGTTGTTTTAGAGTTCATTTCATTCTTCATTGAAAATAATGATCAATCAATAGTAGAATTATGTATCAATAATAATATTATAGATTCTCTTATTAATGATTGTTTTGAAACATCATTTGAAGCCAAGGTTTTTTCTTTAAAACTAATCAAAACTCTAATAACTCACAATAGATCAAAATTAATTTTAGATTTGCTTCTCGAGCTTGAATTCATCGAAAAGGGTTCTTTATTGCCTGGTAACGAGACAATTGATCATGATTACTATGATATTTTATATATAATGTATCAAATCGCAGATACTTGCTATGATCCCAATGTGGTGCTAATTCAGATACAAAACACATTGAATTTTGACAATCTAAGCCCAGAATTTCTATCTAGATTGAATATATATCCTAATTGATCCCTCCTTTGCTTTATTAGATACAACTCTAGACAAGTGTAGTTTTTCTCGATGATAAGCATTGTCCTTGTATAATTGATTTGATTCCAATATATAGTTTGATGATAAAACCGATTTAGCATTCATATCGTGTTGATTCTATTTCTAATCTTTTGATCGATTTCAAAAATATTCCACCATAAATTAATTTACTTAATATTTCCTTAAGATTTTCATTTTATTATAAGATATATATTTCGATAATTTCATATATTCCATTTGTTAATAGTTTTGGAATTCAATATGATCAATCAGATCAATGATAACATGTTTGATCTTGTATTTAGAATTTATCGAGCAAGGTTCGATCATTTTTTGCGCAATTGCTCGAAAAATCCAATAATTCCAAAACTATAGCCATCTCTTGGAATAATTAATCTAATAGCGATTAGCTTGTGGGATCTATAAACTAAACCTTGAGCTATTTGGGTACATTTTAACCAATTATGTCCATTAATTGTACCCAAATATACATATCATACTCAACCGAAGCCCAGGAAATATGTTTCCCAAAAGAAAATCACTCTTCAAATTCCAAGAGATGCGCTGGTGTTTGCTATGAACACACCTCACAATCAACCATGTTAAGTAAACTACAATTGCCAAGGAACTTAAAGACACCCTCTCATGCCCTGCTATGCCTGATCCATCGGATCAAAAACAAGACACTGCCGCTGTCTCCTTGGTGGCCGGTTATACCAGGGAAAACTTGACACTTCATAATAACAAATTTTTAATTTATAAATCTATCAAAATTAATATACTCGTTGTTCTTAAACATCTCAAATTGTTGACTATTCAACAATACAATCTGGTACAATCTTAAACCACAAAAACTAAACGATTATTTTATTCAGAACCTTATTCTCAATAATTGATAATAAAATACTCATTAGGGATGAAAAAAAAATTTGTCATTTTACATTGTTCATAAACACCATGCCTTCATCAGGATTTACCTTTTGGACCATTTTTTGGAACAATTTTAGTAATGGATTCTTTAGGATATATAACTCCAATAATTACGAATCTGAAAAACACAAAGAAATATCAAATCATTCAAAATCATTATACATGATATTGAAATATATTACCATATTTGAAAACTCTGTACCATATATCTCTCTCGGAAATGCTATTTGGACCCTCTTCATTTTGGATATCACTATTTCTGAATATCTAACTTTATTAGGATATATTTGGAAAATAAGCAATTTTTTATTAAATGGAATCCAAATACCGAGATTTTTCAAGATTTCTAGGGATGTCAATAGTCCCCCATACTCAAATTTTTGATGTTTTTGGGGGACTAAATGTGGGGGGATTGGGGGACTAATTATTTGAAAGAAAACCACTAAATGACAATAACAAACCATTTTTTTGAT
>Ga0209639_1000180_pt1 | contig 98489 bp, 64 predicted proteins | sample EPASupsiteHSE605_FD_187268 | JGI IMG/M metagenome (GOLD analysis project Ga0209639, IMG submission 187268) | Bioremediated contaminated groundwater from EPA Superfund site, New Mexico - Sample HSE6-05 (SPAdes) (version 2) | ecosystem: Environmental > Aquatic > Deep subsurface > Groundwater >...
TTTTGCTATATATTCTGGTAAAGATTGAACCCTTGATGAATTCTCAATCTCGAAAAAAATACAATTGAATTTTTTACCAAAAATATCATAAATTACATCATAATATTAAGATTACATCGTAAAATTAGTCTCTATAATATTAATTATTTGGGAGGAAATACCAAAACTGCAATTTTTTTTTGAAATATTTGTCGCCTTGATAAATACAACAATTTCATTAATTATACTCTACCCTTCATTGTTCAGCAATATAACAACATTTCCCTCTAGCTGAGTTATTGAAAAAAAAGGAACCCAATGATGAGATTTGTATATGCAACACATTGATTACTGTTTCTTTTTTGAATGCGACATTAAGAACACTTCAAAATTACCCTGAAATAAGAAAGATAAGTTAAAGCGAAGAGCAACATACAATGTGATACATATTGGTGTGAAAATGTGTAAAGCAAGAATTAACATGTAACCTCATATATATAATCAAGTTTTGTGAATGTGATTTTAAATTATTCACCGTAGAAGGCATTCAAACTCTGTACACCTAGACCATATGGGGACCAATATTTTTTTTGTGAGTGTTTGCAGATGTATCTGTAGTGTATTTGCTCCTACACAAACAGTGGATCTGTGTCATCAACAATGGATAGTTTTAGGAGCAATTCCAGTGTGATTTTGAGGAGATTGTAATAACCAACAAGAGCCTTGTTAAGAGGTGCATACGAATTAATCTGAGGCAAATAGGCACTTCCACTTATATCCACCCCCTTTTTACCTTCAAGTGATTGTAATCAATTTAAAAGTGACATTTATGTTTTTTCCTGATTTTATTCCCAAAGATGATTTTTTTGTACCTACAATGACAATGGAAAGTTCATCTTTTCATTTTTCGAAGGAAAAATGCGTTTCAATTTGTCTTACGCTTCTTGGACAGATTGATAATTATGGATGGAAAAAGTTTTGCCTAGATGAACAAATTATCTGGATTTTATCTCCAATAAAGTATGCGGTTTCCAAGTCATATCTTGAGAAAAAATTATGTGAAAACTTTCTGAAAGTTTTTTGTGATTGGTTTTTTGATGGTTCTCCTGGTGAAAGTGAAGGATCAAAAAATTCATTTATGCAAGAAATATTAGAAATAATGATTATTATTATAAAAGAAGGTATTAGTAATTATCTTTATTCTGTTTTATCATTGTCTCTTTCTCGGATGGTTTTAAATCCTTCCTTCCATATTCATATGGATACTTACATTAGTATTATTCGTTTGTTTTCTACGATATTGAATCAGTGTGGTGAAATTAATCTATCCTCCATGTATTCTTCTGTTTTTCCGATTTTTTTGAGTATTCATAATATGGACCGAGAGATAATAAATCATTATATTAGTATTATGAAGATTTGTGGAACAAATAATAATATGCTAAAAGAATGGGGTGTCTTTTTTATGTCTATATTGAAATCAATGATACAGCATATATTTGTTATTAATCAAAACAAACCACCAATATTGCATTATCAAAACGCTCTATTATTTTATAAAAGCAGTATTCCCATTATATATTCTTTGGGTATCCATTCTGAAGCTATTGGCTCACTTGATAGAGCTATTTGTGATTTTTTTTCTATTAGTAATGAATGTTTTACTTATAAGATTGATTTAGACTCACTTTGTTCTGTTTTTCATGAAATTCTATTCGTAAAAACTGTAAATGAAGAAAAAATTCCTTATTTTTTAGAATCTCTTTTTAATATCTTGCAGAATTGTTCAAAAAAAGATTCATCATTATGGTCAATGGATCTCAATAATCTGATATTGTTCCACATAATATCATTGAAATCCGACATACTATTTATGACACTTTCAAAATTGATTATAATTCCTAGTTTTTTAAACAAATTAATCTTACTTGACCATATTTCTGAGAACTTAGTTTCTAATATACCTGATTCTCCAAACAATTTTATTTTTTTTAACAATTTATTATCTGGGATCGAAAGCATCAACAACGATATTCTCATGTTTCCATATGAGAATATAAAATCATCAAAAGAGTTAAAAAGGAGTTTTGAGGAAATTTGGTTCTGTTTAATTGTATCAAATCCTGAAATATTGTTGGATAGGATGAATTCCGGATGTATTGATGATCAACTCATTTTATCTCTTATCACAACATTTCCATCATTTTGTTTTGAATTTACCCAACAATTTGTTTCTACAACAGGATTTTTCAATTTTATTATAGAATATACTAATAAGGTTAAGAAGAATTCCTCTTTACTGCCACCATTCCTTCTTTTTGTTCATGAATATGCAGAAGGAACAAGGCTTTTTGACAATAATAGTGATCTCAGAATGCTGATTAACAATTTTTGCCTCGATATTATTAAATCAAGCGAGTATGATATAATATTTAAAGACTTAGCACGAGCAATATTATTTTCTGTATCAACCCTCAAAAAACATAGTTTTTCTGCAAAAATGGCACAAGAACTATGCTCTAATCATAGTGTTCACCATTTTCAACATGGCAATTCCATTGTTTCAATTGTTGAAATTAGTGATACAAAACAAGCTATTATTCTCAGAACTAAATATGGGATAGTCTCATATGAAGTATCTTTGATCACGTCTCCAACAAGAGTTAATCAACATATTCCAATTTTAAATGGAATTCAAATGGATGATGAATTTACCAAATATTCGCATAATATGTCATTTCAATCTATTAAAAAAGATATTAAGATGCTTGTGAACCTAGGGATTGTTATTCCAAGTAATGACAATATGCTTTTTCCAATAACCGAAAACTCAGACACATTCATTAAGATATTTTCCACTTCAAAACTTTACTCATCATTATTTATTTCCATTTTTGATTTCAATACTAAAGATGGTCTTTTTTCTCAGCAGCCTTCATCACCATTTATCAAGTTTTTGGATGATATAAGCGGGGAAATGCTTGTTCAAACAATCAAAGTCGACAAAACCAAGATTACCTCCAAATACCCTGTTCCAATTGGTTTTCATGAATCATTCAAATACTCATTTATCTCTCATCATTTATTCTCAAAATCCGATGCCGACACTGTTAAATCTTTCATGAACACACAACCGTTTCATATTGTATTTCATTCGAACCTGATCAACATGAAAAATTCTTGTTTTTCTGCAAAAAGAGTGGTATTCGTGACAAACTATTCAAATGAATTATACTCAATACAAACCAATGGATACCCATTTCTCATATTGAATCCCCAAAACACACGTCTCTTTATTGATATGCTTGTATGCAATTATATAACGCAAAATGATCCAAAAGTCCTTACAAAAAAGTATTCGCACACTAGCAAAAAAGTGAATCGTCAGTTTATCAAGTCAAATCCGTTTGGCCCATTACACTACCTTAATCAAAAACTATAACAAGGTTTTCTTACATAATTCTCTGTCATTATATCAATTTTCTGAACATTGTAATGTTGAAATTGTGAATTGCGATCAACTTTACATACCATTGAATATTGAAAGGAAAAATTATTTCGTTTTGCTTTTTCTGATGAAAGGCGAGCCGTTTACTATTTGTGTCAATAGTATATTTATTATGATTAGCAACAAGAGACAGGACATTATTAGGTGTAACAGCGCATCGGATACTATCTCTACTTCTATTAGGCGATTTTTAGGATCGAGAAGATCGGTGAGTGATGTGAGTTTAGTGTCAATGTGTGAGATTGATGTTTTCTTTGAGAAACTAAATGATAGCGATGATAAAGAAGGAAATATACGCAATATTATCGATATATCAACCAATCAGAACTTCGTTGTTTCTTCTTTTAAGTTCGATTTGCTATTTAGTATTGTTAATGACCAAGATCTCAATGGATCAGATATTTGGGAACTTGCATTCGCTGTTATTGATAGAATTGCGTCATTTGGGCTATTTTTTATTGAAAATGGGCTGAAGGAGAGGCATATCCTATCATTGATTAACCATTTTCCATTTCCATATGCTGTTAAAACCCTTGGAAAGCTCATATCAATGTCTGATAACTATAAAGAGATAGCTTTTAATCAAGGAATTCTGAGAATAGTTGAAAATAATATGCAGTCCAAATACACATCTCTGATGATTTGGTTTTTAAGTTGTTTTGTTTCCAATAAGTATAATCAGTATATAATTAATTTATATATTCAATACATATTTCCATTCTCTACACATTATGATAGTCAAATTAGGAAACACTCGATTGATGCAATTCATGTACTCTTTATGCAGTCAGAAGAGATCAAACTGCTGATTATTGAGCATCAATTTTTAAATGATTTAATCAGCAATATAGAAGAAGATGAAACAGTTTTATGTGTTTTGATTCGATTTTTTTGTTCAGTTTTAGATTTTGTTCAGATAAATGGGTTATCTAAGTTTGTATTATTATCATTAGGGTTTCAAGATGAGACAACAAAAGCCGAAGGACTTAAGCTCCTCTTGAAAATCTTGCAATTTGAGGATATTGATTTTAGTATTCCATCTGCTCTTATGGATATTCATAGGAGTGACTGCTCTTATAAAATCAAGAAAATTGCAACTGATATACTAATTCAACACTTTTTATTAACAACGAATGATGAAAGACAAAACCTTCTTAAATCGTATTTCATTAGGATTCTTTTCGATTATGTGAGAACTAGTTCTGAGAACTCATTCGATGTTCTCAAAGAAGCACTTACAGTATCAATGTTAATTAATGATCTTGATCTGTCTAATTCTCTCAGCGATCTTGCTAGTGAGATTGATGTATAAATAAATGTTATTCTATCTAATTGGGTCTGCTATGGTTTTTGGTAACAGTGAGTCAACTGAGATCCTTTGGCTTTCTTTAGGTTCAACCATTTTGAAGCATAGCAACCCTGAAATAATTGCAAATACGAAACCAGATCCAATAATAAACCCCTTTTTGGTTACATATGAAGGCAATAACGACAACAATAATAAATCAGAGAGTTGTTGTCCAGCAACTGCATATGAATTCATTACGCCCATATACACACCCATTTGCTCTAATGGTACAGTTAGACATATAACTGCAAAAGGTATAGAGTTGAAAAACAAGGAAGAAACACCAAGCGGAGATAGAATTGCCAACAGGGTCCATTTTTCTTTGACAAAAAACAGACATGCTAAAGAAATGGCAGCAATAAACTGTGATAGTCCATATGAACTCTTCATACCTAAGCAATTAACAATAGAATTCTGTGCTGGTCCAAAAAGCAGCACCAAACAATTTGATGCAGCAATAACTAACATTCCAAATGCCACACCATCATTATACTTATTATCAGGGGGGTTGGATTTCCCTCCAAAGACATCAGTTCCAAAGTAATCTGTAATAGCAACCTGAAAAGGAAAATACGCCATCCATGAAAAGAAATATATGTTAGCAATTGATGATATGGCTGGAGGCATTTTTCGTGCTGCATTAAATATTTCAATAAATGGGTTCTCTCTCGCAGGTATTTCAGTTAATGGCTCTTCAGGTGCACATATTAATGTAATTAGAACAGATAATGAAACAAGTGCTCCTCCTGTAACAAATAGAAGGAATTCATCATTCGTACCAGTTCCCAATCTTTTTGAGAGCTGAAGGCCACCTACAAGGTTTGTAACAATAGCAGCAAAAGAAATCATTGCAGATCCAATAATATTAGCAAGAACTTGTTGACCCTTTGGAACAAGATCTCCAATTAATGCCCTTGACGGGCCTTGTAAAACATTAATTGATACATTTATAATAAATAGAATCATAGTAAATGATATTGTTCTCATAAGTTTAATCTTTTGAGTCCATTTGGAAAAATCAACGAATTCAATATAATGCAACATAAAGAAGCCACATATGACCCCAAAAGAACCTATAATTAAAAATATACGCCTTCTTCCCCAACAAAATCTGAGTACATCACTGTAATAACCAATAATTGGTTGTATAACAAAACCAGAAATCGGTCCCGTTGCCCAAACAACACCAGTAAGACTTGGTGATATTCCAAGTCTTGACATAATAGGGACACCAATTGCAAATTCAACAGAGTAAGCAATTTGATATGCAATCATAGATGCACAAATTCCCATGATTCGAAAAACAGATAATCTGTCTCTACTTGCAAGAGGTATCCAATTTTTTTCATCTAAGTTTTTCATCCATTTTGCATTCTCACTTTCACTGTACATATTACCACAAACAAAATATACAACTCTTTATAAGATTTCTGGTTGTTCCAATCTTGGAATCGGACTTCTGCATATGGGGCATATCAGTTTTTCATCAGTCCATCTTCTAAGACACTCTTCATGGAAGAAATGATCACATGGTGTGACAACAGTGAGATCATTCGCTTCAATGGTTGTTAAACAAATTGAACATTCGCTTCCTTGTGGTGGCTTTTTAGAATAGTAATCAAAGGGTTTAATCTGAAGAGATGATGGTAGGAAAAATGCTCCTCCAAATTGATTCTGTAAAAATATGATAATAAGTTGAATGACACACCAAATAACACATACAACAAATGCAGTAGGATTATACATATCTAAAACACTCATTGGATAGCAATGTAAATACCACATTGGAATAAGTCTCAATATAGTAATAAAGATTGCAAATCTAGTTTTAATAGGTTTCGTGTTTTTAAGTGCGGAAAAATATATTTGTGGAACCCAAAAAGAGAATAAATAGATGAGCATGGGCGTTGGAAAAAAATGAAGCCCTGCAAAAGCGGAAAATGATGTTATACTAACAATAATAGATAAAGAAAACATCTCATAAATACCATCCCTGTCATTTTCAGTGGTATTTGGTATATATGCCTTAATAGTGATAATTAAATTATGAATCTGAAATAAAAAGTAATTCCACATAAGAACATAAAACCCATAAAGGTACATCTTATAAAATCTATGACTCAATCTTCCAATATCTAAATAAGAATGAGCAAATCCAAAATCAAATGCATTTCCCATTATCACAGACATTGGGGAAATGCTTGCATAATCAGATGGCTTCAAATATGTATCAAAGTACTTCCAGTACAAATACATCAATGATATTGTCACGCTCATAATGATTCCGAATAGTTTCCCCTCAAATACGAAAGATTCTTGATTAAACTGCGCAGTTTGTACAGAAAAATTCTTTTCGCTACTTATAATGGTACCACTGTAAGTGTTATTAATCCGAAATTTCGATTCAAATACATTATTTGGAGATTTTCTTAACTGCATTGATAACACAAAGGGATCCATCGACCGTTTTTGAAACACATCAACAATCAACTCATGCAAAAGGGAATGTTTTTCTCTGATACCATTACGGTAATTCAATAATATCCCTTCCAAAAACAAAGCGTACTCTTTGGGTTCGAAAGATGTCAACTTTCTAGGTCGAAAAACAAATATTGTTGACAAATTATCATCAGAAAACCCATACATAACAAAGATAGTCGGTTTAAATATCGAAATAGACATATTAATCATCATAACTTCTGTTGTCACTAAAAAAATCCCATTATCAATGTTCTGCAATTTCAAACCTATTCTCATGTTCTGCCATTCGTTCTTAACAAAGGTTTCATTATTCATATTCGTCCAATATCCTCTATGATCTTCCAAAACATTAGGAATATTGATAGCCTTCTGAAGGAAAATCGAGGTCAACATTTTATGAGTCAACTGGGTTCTTTGGATGAGTCTGTGGCTAATAAAGTCCTTCCACAGTTGAAAAAAGATCATTCTCTGCCTTCCAAATACACGTCGCTGCTATTAGAAATCCAAGAAGTACAAAAACAAAATGATTTTTTGGAAAGTGGTCTGATTGAGTTGATAAACAGCAATAAACGGAGTCCACAAGGACAATTGATTTCAAAAATGATTGAATTTGAACAAAGTTTTGAGAAAATGCAAAAGTATGTTGAAGAGGTCATTAATACGCTAAAGGATCCTAATAAATTGGGTAATAATTTTGTTGAAAGCTCGATAAATGGAGATAAATTTGGAGAAAATTGTCAAATTAAGCTATTACTTAATGATTTTGCAATAATGAACATGGATTCAAATGAAATCAAACTCAAATGCGACAATTTATCTACGTTAATCGAATTTTTAGAGCAAAAATTGGAGTCAAAGCGACAAAGAAACTCACTAATGAGCAAAAACCTTTCAAAAATGCAAACCAATATTGAGAAACAGTATGATTACTCACATCCAATGTTCATTAGAGTTGAAGAACAGAGATATAAAATCTTCAAACTCAAGAAGAGGCTTGTCTGTCTTCTTAAAACACGCAAAGAACTTCAAAAAGCCAAGAAAGAGAAAAAAGACCTTGCAGCACAGTGCAAGATTCAACATACTGCTGCATGTGTCATACAAAGAAATATTCGAAGATACTTGGCAATCAGAAAAGTAACCAAAATGCACAAGGCAGCAATAACTATCCAAAGAGTCTGGAGAGGATATCTTCAAAGAAAAGAGATAATGATATAATTATCAATAAACCTGTGTTTTATATCATCATTGCTAGGAGAACCTTCGCACGAATTTTCAAACGTATATAATGATAAAAAAACTACTCGCGAAACCTCGAAGCAATCCATCAATATGTCATCCTAAATTGACAAATGAACCAAAAGGGTCTCCTCCTTTGAGGGTTTCGAGTTTAGTTCCCCAAAACCCCAAATTATCTCCAAAATTTATTTTAAAGACGTCTAAAACTACAACAAATGCGCCATTAATGTTTGATGTTTTAAAATCTGATGGAGAAAAGGTCCAAAACAAAACATTTACGTATGTTACTCCCAGAGATTTATCAACTTCTTCATTAATTGCTAAAACAATGTCATGGAGTAGGGTTTCTCCAAATGAAATACCTGTTGTATTTATGAAAAAATGTAACTCTTGTAGCGGATTTGTTGATTTCTCAGATACTCAAAAAGATAGCGATTTAAAAATATTGAAATTTGATACTTTAGAACAAATTTTGGAAGTTTTATCATCACCAATATCTGCAAAGCGCTTAAACCAAGATTGTGTACTCAGTTTGTTTAGTATGTTTTGCTCCAATGTGTTTAGACCAGTTCCAACCCTTGCTGACATGAATCCAAATGATGTTGCATATGATGCAGAATGGGTTCACTTAGAAATAGTATATAAGATTTTTATTCAGCTTATTGATTCGCAATCAATAAGGCAATCTCACATACAGTCCTTTTTGAACACACATTTCATAAGTGGTGTGTTTAACTTAATAAGGACACCAGATTCAAGAGAGCAAAAAAGTATATGTGACTTACTTTTTTCCATCTTTGATAGATTCAATTCATTAAGGAAAATCATCTATGATTTTTCTGAGTTCTATCTCTCTATTTCTTCAGAAGAGACTGCATTGCAGTATTCTATGCCGATTTTTCTTGGATTTTTATATGACACATTTCAAATCAGCAGACCTGCTGACGTTCGGCAATTCTATTTATATTATTTGATGCCTTTACATTTACATAAGTATTATGGGTTATACCAGCCTGCTCTTTGTAAGATCATTTTGGCTGTTATATCAAAAGATCATTGTCAAATAGAAACATTTTTGCTCTATTTATTGCATAGATGGCCTATTACAAACTCCAATAAACAATCACAATACTTAAAGGCAGTGGAAACCGTTACAGAAAAATATTACAAGTATGTATCATTTAATACTGCGAAATTGTTATTGAAGAGGATTTCTTCAATGTTTTCCGATTATACATCAACTTTATCACAGCAGAGTCTATTCTTGATAACTAGCATTGGTATTCACTCAATAATTACTACGAATCCAGAACAGCTGAGTGAATTCATTTATTACTCTGCATTGCTTTCCAGCAAAAACCATTGGTTGGAATCTACCAGAGCAATGGCATTTGACACAATGATAGCATTAGAGAGAATCAATCCACTTTTGAAAATGTTCCCAGATAACTATTGTGAAAATAATATCAAAGAAAGAAAGCTTAAATGGGATTTGATTATTAGTATAGCAGAAAATTCGATGGAAAATAACATTGAAATCCCACCATTATCGATTAAAGATACTCACTCTGTTAGAAGAAAGCCAAGTTCGGCAAGATAAATTAATAAACTGTTATTTTTGTAATAGTGATTGCGAACACAACTTTTTGTTGAAGGGAAACATGGCACACCTTAATGATACACTTTCCATAGACTCATTTTGCGAAGGAAATCCTTTAATATATGACGATGCCTCTTCAATACTATTTATTATTTGAACAGTTGCTACCATTGTTGGTATTTTCCCCCTCTTTTTGTGAAATAAAAAAATAAACCATAGTGGTGTTGGTGAAGATATTTCTATGGTCCAAAAAAGTTCTGGACATGTAAATTGCCTACTTATTGACCATAATGACATAACAAATAAATCTGAGTCCTCAACAGATGCAAATCTCACCAAAAAACTTCCGGCCGGCCAAACAACTTCTACTGTATGCTCATTTTCAGTAGGATACAAATATATGGAAAAAATTGGAATTGAAAAAACAGATTTTGTTAATGAATGGATTAAAAATATTTCATTTGAGCACACAAACAAACTGTAGTCAGAGTCTTGTAAAAACTTAGAAGATGGTGGCAAGAAAAGAGAGTGATTTCTTGTTGAGAGTCCAAATAAATTATATAATTGTGTTCTAAGCAATAAATCTATTCCACATTTGTTATTAGTACTAGATCTCTCAATTTTAACACTAAAGTGTTGAATTGGAGAATAAAAACCTTCGATATTCAAAGAAGACATTCCAAAATGATATCCTATTGAGTTAGTAAGCTTTTTGAGAAGTCTTCTTGACTCTCCTAAAGAAGATAGATACCATGATAGATCCTTACCAAAGTGGCATTTCATTGATTCAACAAAAGATGCCCAAGAACATATCCATCCATATACCGCTGACAACGCAATAGCATCTGCAGATTCCAGACCTTCTATACAATTTTTAATAGAATCAATATCAGATTCAATTGAAGAATCATCAAAGCTACGGATTTTTGATTCAAGTTGAAGGGTAATCAAAGCTATTATTACTATCATATTCCTAATTTTAAGTTGAAGCTTATTAAACTCGTTAATAGCTGCAATTGAATATGCTTTTAAAATTGCTATAAAAGCATTGCAAAACCTATCATAATCTGATATTTTTGAACTGTGATCTAAATATTTTTCCTCTAATTCGCATAAATATGGAACATCTATTGGAGAAGCATAATAAACTGAAGACCTTCCATAAAAATCACATTTATTATGGGAATTAGCAAAAAGAATCTCTATCATTTCTTTCCTGCTATACTTTACAGCATAATGAAGAGGACTCGATCCTCTTATTCCAAAACAGTCTTTATATAAAGAATACTGTTGCTTGAAAATATCAATATTATTGGAAAAAATAATGTTGAATATGGGAGCATCACATCCATATTCTGAAAGATAATTGATATGTTTCACATATCCTTTGTGAAAAGCATATTCTATAGCTGTTAATCCATTCGAATCCTTAATATTCATATTTGTAGACGTAAATAGTGCATAAAAAAGTAAATTCAAATCATCAAAATGTACAGCAATGTGGCTCAGTGTAAAAGCAAGCGGGAAATCCTTTAGATCTCCAATCTCGGAAGGAAACATATGACAACAAAATGCATCAATTTTCCTATAGGAACGTAGAGCCAATTGATGAATTGTTTTCATTTTCCTTAAAAAGAATGCATAGCAGATAGGAGAGAATCCAAATTCATCCTTTTCAAATATAAACATATTTCTTTCGATTAAAAAATCGCATATCTCTTCATTATCAAATAATAATGCAATAATCAAACCATTTCGACCTTTTTTGTCAACCAAATCGAACCCATCAATACTACTCATTATTTTAGCCAAATTATTCCGTTGCTTCTTAATACAATAAATAAACGGGGTGTCGCCATAATAATTCTGAAGGGTCGTGACATGAGGATACTCCTGATAAAAAGAAACAGCATCATCTTCCATATTTTCTTCTATAAGCTTCATAATATGAGAGTTTCCGTCTTTATCTATTTGGAAAAAAGGGTCCAAAGTTTCGAGTTTCATTTCATTTATTTATGGGTTTTGTCTCGACTTTCACCTCGATTTCTGCTTATATCGTTCCGATTGTTATGGCTTCTGCATTTTTATTTGCTTATCAGCAGCTTAATAGTCCTGAATCAGTTCATGGGTTTGTATTGAAGGATTATAAAACTTTTCCTGAATTCAATGCGAAAGCTTATCTATACGAGCACAAAAAGCATGGTTGCCCTTTTTTACATATCGAATCCAATGATAATCACAATTTTTTTTCGACATCTTTTCGAACAACATGCATTGACAATTCTGGATCAACTCATGTACTTGAGCATTTAGCTTTGCAAGGGTCAGAGAATTTCCCGATTAATTCTGTTTTCACAGAGTTAATTAAAAGGTCATTTGCGACTTTTATGAATGCATTTACTTCGATTGAATGGACATCATATCCTTTTTCTACAACAAACTATAGAGATTTCTTTAACATTATGAACGTATATCTTGATGCGACATATCATCCAAGACTTACTCCAGTTACATTCATGTCAGAGGCTCATCGTCTAGAATTTGAAGACCCAAACAATGGATCAACATCTTTAAAGCACTCTGGAGTTGTTTACAACGAGATGAATGGAGATATATCAAATCCTATCAGTAGGTTTTCTAATCTTGTTAGAGAGTATTTATATCCTGATAGTTTATTTAGGTTTCAATATGGAGGAAATCCAAAAGATATTGCTAAACTTACTCTTCAAGATATCAAAAGGATGCATCAAAGATATTATCATCCATGCAATTCTCTGTTTTTCCATTATGGATCTTTTTCTAAGGAAGAGATAATGAAGAAGATTAATGATGTGATTGATCCATTCAGTACCAGCCATATCGCAATATCCGATTCCATGATCAATCAACCCAAATGGAAAGAACCAAGATTTGTTGAAGAAGAAGGCCCATCTGATGGTGACCAAAACAAAGTGAGAGCTTCTGTTTCTTGGATGGTGGGAGACTTAAGAAATATTTCTGATATTGTTGATTTAGAATTTTTATCTCTATTATTAGCAGGATCTAGTCTAAGCCCATTGTATAAGGGTTTGATTAAAACCGGATTAGGTTCCAAATTCATTGATACAGGATATCACTCTTTTGTAAGGTCTCCATATTTTTCCATTGGTTTGGAAGGAGTAGATGGAACAAATGTAACTCTTAATGCCACAATTCTTAGCATCATGAACAAAGTATATGAAGAAGGATTTGATCCTGACCAAATAAGATCGATTATTCATCAGCAAGAGATTTCTCAAAGGGAAGTATCTAGTGAACAAGGTTTGAAACTTTGGCAACAAACCATCTCAAGTTGGATTCACAATGTGAATCCATTTGACCTTCTTGATCTACCATGGGAAATTGAGAGAATTAAAACCACATTGGAATTACAGCCAAAATATTTTGAAATGATCATGAAGAAGAAACTCATTGAGAATAGTCATCGATTAGATCTAATAATGAGGGGAGTTAAAGGTTATCAAGAGAGTCTTTCTGTTCAGACAAAAATTGATCTCGAAAAAATGAAAAATTCCATGTCTGAATCTCAGAAACAAATAATTGTTAATCATTCCAAGGAGATTAGGGCAAACATTGATTCACCAAAACCATTGCATTTGCTTCCATCAATATCCATTGATGATATCAACAAAAGCATAACACCCGTTTCTTATGACCTGAGTGATGATGTGTATGTTTTTGAGCAGCCTGTTAATGGTTTGATATATTTAAGGATTAATGCAGAACTCCCTTTGGATGCTGACTGTATTGAAGACCTACCACTTTTATCTTCAGTTATAACATCATTGGGCGCAGGAGATCTTTCTGAAGACTCTTTTGAAAATTCAAAGCAGCTTAACACAGGGGGGATTTCCTCTCATTATGAAATCCATACATCCCTCACAGACCAAAACAAAATCCGAGCTTTCTTAACAATTTCTGGCAAATCTCTTGTTCGCAATTTTCCTACCCTTCTTTCTCTGATGAAGAAAATTATTCTCTCTCCACATTTAAATAATTCCGAGAAAATAGGTGTTCTATCTCAAATGATGGTTTCTGGCTTTTCTGAAGATATTGCTGATAATGGACACCTTTATGCTTTGAAGCATTCAGCAGCGGGATTATCCAGGGTAACAGCATTGAAAGAAATGTGGGATGGAGTTACATATAATCAAAGGCTTCAAAGAGCTGTAATCAAGGGTGATTGGAAAGCCATTTCTCAGAGATTACAAAGAGTATACCAGTATATGTTTAGGAGAGCCAACTTTACCGCTTCAATTCATTGTGATAAGACCGAATCGAAAACTGCTCTTCAACAAATTTCTCTATTTATTAATGAACTGAATGAGAAAAGCATAAGCCCTCTTGATCATCCTTCAGATAATATAGCTGATTTCATGAAAGAAATTAATAAGAACCAAAATACTCTTCTTGAATTAGATAGTTCAACATTTTTCTGTGCTTTATCTATCAAAGGACCCATCTATAATTCTTCATCAAGTTCAGCAAGGTTCATAGCGTCATCATTGATCAAATCAGAGTTGTTGCATGATTCAATTCGCGAAAAACTTGGAGCATATGGTGTAATATCAAGATATGACAAAGATTCCGGGGTCACATCATTCGTTTCTTATCGTGATACATCTCCTGTTCAAGTTCTTAAGGCTTATGATGATGCTTTATCTCAAGTTGCATCAGGAAACATAAGTTGGGACCAGATTAATCGTACCATTATTCAAGTATTTTCTAAAATTGATTCTCCAATTTCTCCAAGCAATAGAGGACTCGATTATTTCTATGATCAAGTAACAAATGAAGAACTTCAAAGAAGGAGATCATCTATTCTCAATATCAAGCCAGATGATGTTGTAAAAGAAGCACAAATGATGCTTAAGGAAGAAAAAAGGAGTTCTATTGTTGGAAATAGCGCTACAAGTACCAAGCCAAATGGTTTTTATGTCATTCCTGTTATAGTTCCTCAATAAAACTTACAATAATGTTCCAATTCTGTTTTTATTCTAGCTTCTTAAGAATTTCACGTGCTTTGGTGACTCTTTGTTGAAGGGTTGGATGAGAATTCTCAAATGCAGAATACAATGGATCTGGATCAATGGCGACTTTATTTTCCTTACCAATCTTAATTAAAGCATTATCTATCCTTAATCCTTTTGAAGAAGCGAAAGTATCTGCTTGAAATTCAAAATACCTCATGAGCATATTGATTGGTAAACTTAGCAAAGTATCAATAGGCATTGATAAAAAGCCACAGATCACCATTCCAATTAAAAATGGTTGCTCAGATTCGAATCCAAAATCAATGAACACACTTGGTGTCTTCATTATATAATAAAGTAATGAAAGAGTAAGTATAATGCTCAACTGTGACAAAACCATCATCTTCACAATGTGTTTATGCTTGGAATGTCCAATCTCATGGCCAACAATAGCTGTTATTTCTTCAGCATTACACTTTCCAAGAAGAGTATCTGCAAAAGCAATCTTCTTCTTAAAAAGACCAAAAACCATTGCATTTTGTTTTGATGATCTCTTTGAATCATCTGAAACGTATAATTCGGAAACAGGAAAACCATATTCTCTGGCAAGCTTATTAACAGAATCCTTGACCTCTCCGTCTTCAAGCGGTGTGAGTTTGGTGAAAAGAGGTAGGATAAACACAGGGAAAATTAATTGAAGGAGGATGGAGAACACTAAGAAGAAAATAGCTCCATACAAAACAAATCTTGTTCCTGATTTGCGATAAATAAAAAGCAATATTGGGATTAAAATAATAATCAGTACGATCTGAAGTCCTAAAGATTTAATGAGATCCGTAAGAAAGAGTTTAATTGTGCTCTTATTGAACCCATGTTTTTCTTCAATGACAAATTTCGAGAAATAAGATATGGGAATCCCTAATAAGAACATTAAGAAAGAAGCCAATAGAGTAAATAGTATAGAATGAACAGTTTCGCTTCCATATCTAGTAAAATTCCAAAGTTTGGCAAAAACAAACAATGAAATAAGCGACTCAACTGTATCAATTAAGTTACATACTATTCTAAATTTAATTCTATCGTGTTCATAACTTTTTGCAGATAGAAATTCCTCATTTGTGTATTCATCTTTAAAAACTTCTGGCGGGTGTTCGGCGCTTTCAATTTGCCTCTTTTGTCTAAATAACAAATAAATAGACAGCATAAAACTTAAAAAAATGAATCCTACAGAGATAAGAATCCACATTACCAACTAAAAAATGGATGTAAAAAACTACCTCGACGCTTGTCAGTACTATGTTCGAATTCAAGCGCAGTTAATGGAATGCAACCAATTGGATATTTGTGAAATTGCTGATCATTGTGAAATTGAGTTTTTGGTTAATGAGTGTTGTTTGTATCCGATGATTCGTCCTATGGATTTGGATTTTATTGTTGATTTCTGTTCAAAATTAATGAAGAATCCGAAAATATCTGCAAATTTCAAGAAAAGACTGATTTCTGATTGCCTATCAAGTAATTCATCAGTCATTTTGGAGCGTCTATATTGTATGGGGGAATTAACAATGAATGACATTATTGAAAAAGGACCAAAGAATAGAGTAGGACTTAAGTACTTCTTGGGACATTTTCCTTCATTAAAAGTTGATAAAATGTACTTTGACAAGAAAACTATTGAGTATATCCGCAACAATGATATTATTGAATTAGTCCACTTTGGTTGGCCGAAAACATCACTAGGATATTCACTGAAGTTTGATGATGTTGATTCTTTTCTTTCCCAATCAAATTATCCTGGCTTTAATCACAACACAGAAGTCATATGGTCAGTGTTCGAGTGGGCAAACAAACCAAAAAGCACTAAGCCTTCAGTTATTTGTGCGCATTTTGGATCTTTGAAGTGCTTTAAACAGTTATTGTTAATGGGATGTGTGATTTGCGAACACACTGCCCAGTCTTCGTGTTTTGGTGGGAATATCGATATAGTTAGACTCGTTTCTGAATATCAAATGTTTGATTCTCAATCTTATTATTTATCTGTCTTATCTCAGAGAGAGGAAATTGTATCATGGATTGAAAGTAATTATAACCAAACTATACTAAGCCCAACATTATCATTGTCATGTAATAATTTGAAACAGTTTTTAAAATCAATTGAACAAGGTGATTGTATCAATGAGAGGGACAAGTTTTCCTGTTTTATTATAACATTATTTTTTCATTTTTGGTTTTACTCCATTACATTATGCAGCTAGATGTGGATTTGTACCATTAGGAGAATATATATTAAAAAAGGGTGGAAAAGTTAATGTATATAATAAGTATATTGATATTTATTTCAAACACTTTTTTTAAGGATGATTTTGCTCCAATACATTTAGCAATTACCCGTAGGAATGTAGGGTTTACTTCCCTTTTATTAGATAATGGGGCTGATCCCGATTCAATGACTTCAGATGAATACATATTTAGAAAATTGAGACTCCGCTTCATTTTGCAGCATGGGCAAATAGTGTTGAAATTGTTCAATTCCTAATCAACAAAAAATGTAGAATGCAGATCCATTCCACTACAGTTTTGTGATATTTTTTAACAATGTTCGTATTTTGTTTTTGATACACCTCTCCATATTGCTGCCAATATGGGTTTCTTAGACATTGTTAAAATTTTGGTTAATAATGGGTCAATGGTTCATAGTTTTAATAGAGATGATTATTTTTGATAATTGATATGACTCCTTTAATGCTTGCAATGGAGAATAGTCATATAGAAATTTGTCAATTCTTCTTGGAAACTATTGGTGACAAAATTGAATCTCAATATAATGTCAGCATTTAAAAACTAAAAACTCACTCCTTAATTTTTGCAAGGATGATGTAATGCTTCCAATTGTTAAGTATTTGGTTTCAAAAGGGTTTAATATCCATCAAAAAACAACATGTTCTGCAATATTTTAGCAAATTTATCGCCTTTAAATATAGCATTAAATCATGGTGCTTTTTCTTTGATTAAGTATTATGCTACTCATGGAATGAACATCCAGAATGAATGTCATTCATCAGTATTATTCAATCTGGTCAATAATAACTATTTAGATATTGTTTCATATTTAATTGAACAAGGTGTAGATATGAATGTATCTACAGAAAACTATAATATATTTTTATCAATGACACTCCACTTCATATTGCCACCAGCAAAGGATACTATCAAATGGTGGCATTACTCCTAAAAAATGGTGCTGATTGTGAAATGATGAATAATAGTGGAGTAACACCATTGTTAATTGCTGAAACAATGGAAGACCAACAACTACTTGATATGTTTTGTTCCTATCAGCAAAAGGTGTAAAGAGTTTTTTTCTCCTTTTATGGAAAATACCAATGAAGAACTTGAAAGGGGGCTTTATTTATTGACAAATAATCATGATTATGATCAAAAGTATCGATTAATGAAAGTAATTTTGGAATCAAAAGAGAATTCCCTCTATTTCTTAAAATATATGAATTTGGAAGGAAAAGGTGCTTTGAAGCTATTGTATAGTATAATCAATGGAATGCTTATTCGATATTGGAACGCAATAAACGAAGAAATTAAAGAGATTTTTGTGGTTTGTATATATCAACAGTTTAATGAGGATCTGAATAATTTTGTGCATCAAAATGAGCCATATTTCAATGATTTATTTGATGCTTTATCAACAGTTTTAATCCTAAGTCCTGATTTAACTAAGGATTTGTTTATCACATTGCTCACGAGATCTTTGAGTAAAGAGCAAGCTGGATGTGTTTTCCAGCTGCTTTATATATATATAAAGAAGATTAGAAAGTCTAAATATTTTTTTTCATCTGAAAAATCCATTGCAATTGATTATATCAAGTACTATCTGCCTTCAGTAATATCTAATGTTGTGTTTGAAATCAATGAAGATATCAATGTTTATGAAACTAGATTCATTTTGGCCTCTTTAAAGCTTGATCCAAAAATGTTGTTTGATATTGAAATGTTTGCAGAGTATATTATTACATTTCCAATAACAAATGAAGATTCTTTTTGTCTCAAAGTTTATGGAATATATAACCTTGTTAAGCATGTCGAACACATTGATGATTCAAAAACTGAGCTCTCTTTTCTATCAGTTTTTAGATATTTTATTCATTCTAATTCATATCAAACAAAGGTATTAAAAGTGTTTATAGAAGTACTAAATGACAACAAAGATTTATGTTTACAAAATGAGGCCGTTTCTGATTCAATCCTTGAGTTTTTCCACAAGTTAGCATGCTTAAATTTATATGTATTATGTAGTAGTCTTCTTATTTTAGTTTCTTCCATAATTTCGATTGATAATTCCCTTAGATTTCCAATTTTTTCTTTGATAATCGACCGTTTGATTAGAAATAACTACCATCCGGATTTATTGTCTTTGATATCACCAGAAAATGAATACTTTGAGGCCACTTTGTTACAAATCGATCCATTAGTATCAATATTTCCATCAAGTATTATTGTGAACACTTTTGAACTTGTTTTAAATGAAATTGAATTCCAAAAATCTAAAATCATTTCAATCAGTTCATCATGCTACCTTTTTAAGCAGTATTTGAAAAAGGAGAACAAAATGTTGTTGGTAACCGAATTGATTAGAAGGATTCTGTCAAAAATATGCCTTCATGACAATGATGAGGGATGGTGTTATGCATGTTACATCTTTTTGTTGAAATCATACCCTGAATTGTTCTTTGAATCTTCTGAATGGCAAACAAGTGTATTAGAGGGGATTCTATATAATATATCATCGAAAACAGGAGAGATTCAAGAAATATCAATAAGATCATTATCATTTTTGTATTCAACAATATGTCCTAGGATTCAAAAAAGTGATTCACTAAAAGCTTATAATTTATATGAGTCAATACTTAACGATTCAATAAAGATTATGTCATGTGGGTTAGATAAAAAGAGTATATCTTTAATGTCTAGTTCGATTTCTCAAATAATACAATGTACAAATGAAAGATCATGGAAACAAAATTTATATAAGATATCTGAGGCATTTATAAATAATAGGTGGGAAATTTTAGTAAGAGCTCAAGATTTTTCATGTGAAAAGTTTCAAGAACAACTATCTTCATTCATTGAAATAGTGTATAATTTTACATTATGTTATATTGAATCACAGACTTCTTTAACTCCAATTATTCTTAGTATATTTTCGAAGTGTTCGGAGAATATAGATTTAGGTTTTTCTAGGGATATATTAAATAGAGTATCACTTATAATTGTTTCTTTAGTGAAGAATAATGTAATAAGTGATATCAAATATGTATTAGAAGAGTATATAATACCTTTATTTATTAATCACGGTATTGAGAAAGAATTATATTTCATATTCAAATTTATTGGAATATCATATCGTTTGCAGATACCTCAAATAGAATCTCAGTATTATAATGTTAACAAAAATATTATTTGCCCTTGCCTTCAGTTTCCTTATTCCTCAATTGAGCATAAAGAGAATACCATTTATCATCTTTTTAAGATGATCGATTCTTTAATTAAGTGCTCGCCAAGTTGTTTTGCCCCATTCATATCATCAGATCTTCTGAATCTAATCTCTTATTCTATTTATTCTATCAACCAAACCACATCCAATCAAGCTTTTATTCTTATTGACACAATGATTTCTAATGAAATGTTCTGTATTGTTGATCATTTGTACTCAAAATTCCCGCATTGTTTATATAACTTGTCACATGATCCATTCTCTTCTCAAACAAGAGAAATTATCAATGTTATGGAAAACATTATTCATAAACTGGATTCTGACCAAGTTCAAAACCTTTTTCAAATGGAGATTCAATTTCACAAATTATCACACTCAATACCGGAAATAATTGAGGAAGTTTTGTTGCATTTGTGGAGATCATTATAATCGTTATGTAAAGATTATTATTGAAAGAAAGTTCAGAAAATCTTTTATTTATGTATTGAAAATAGTAAAATAATTTTATTTTTTTGACAATGGATGATTTAAACATACAGTTCGGTGATTATGGGATTCTGAGCGTTCCCCGGCAGTTTGGACACTACACATATGTACGCACAATTGGCCATGGATCGTTTTCTGCTGTTTTGCTTGCAAAGTGTAACAAAACACAAGAGCTATATGCCTGCAAGGCTGTAAGTAGGAAAATGCTTGTTGAAATGCAGATATTTGATAGATTTGAACAAGAGGCAAGGATATTGAATGTTTTGAAACACCCAAATATTGTCCAATTGATCGATGTTGTCTATCAGGAAGAGTTCATTTTCCTTGTCATGGAATATTGCAGGAATGGAGAATTGTTTTCATACATTGTAACTCGTGGCTTTTTAACTGACAGAGAAATTAATAGGATTTTTCGACAAATTGTCTCATCTGTTTCCTATTTGCATAGTAAACAGATTGTACACAGAGATATAAAGCCAGAGAATATTCTTTTGGATGCCAGCCTCAACCCAAAACTCGCTGATTTTGGTTTATGTAGATCTATAAAAAGAAATGCGCTATTAGAGACACCCTGTGGATCTCCATATTACGCCCCTCCAGAAATAATTGAAAATATCGAATATGATGGAAAAAAGAGTGATATATGGTCACTTGGAGTTGTATTGTTTACTATGGCAACTGGAACCCTTCCTTGGACTGAATCAAACCAAACCCAGCTTTTTATTCAAATCCGCTCTGCTGATATTGCGATTCCTCTAACACTCTCCCCGCCTCTTCAGCAAATTTTACATTTGATGCTGCAAAAGGACCCTCATCATAGACCAACAGCAGACGAAGTTCTTGAAATGCCATGGTTATCAGATGATTCATTTAGCTTCATTAAACCAAGCCCTTTGAAAAGGGCTTCATTCTCTGGGGTCGAAAGAAGTTCCCCAGAAAGTCGCAATTCAAGATCTGCACCATTCAAGAGGTCTTTGATAATTAGACCGAACATCGAATTTGATCAAGACAAACTCAAAATTTCTCCAAATGTACAGATAAGGAAAGCACCCTACCCAATTCCAAAAGGAATCAAAATTCTATAGAGCAATTATCCCAGATCTATTCGTTAGTTCATGTTCTTTTATAAACCCTAAAATATATTCACATGATGGTAAGAACACTCTTTTTCTTTCTTCCTGTTTAATTCCATTTCCTTGAAGGATCCTATTGTAGTGATTCCTAATACCAATACTTGTTCTTCCTGGGAAAAAAGACTCAATTATTGACCATTTATGACCATATATCTCAATCAGCTTCATTAACAGAGCTTCTTGCTCAGCAGTCCACTCAGTTTTGTTAGCATATGGACATAAATAGTGCTTCCATCTATCCCTACATTGTTTTGGGCTCCTCCCTGTTATCTTACTCGCAATAACATCCCAATTATTAATGCCCTCCTTCTGAACAAGAATCTCCAATAATTTATCCTCATACTCAGTGAACTTCTGTCTATGTATCTTCTTGTCCTTCTTACATTGAGATTCTCCAACTGGTTGTTCCATCAACAGACCGCGTTCAATATTTGAATTCAAACACGTAATTCTCAAAATTCTGAACAAACAGTTTTTTAATTGAAAAATTTGTTAGACCAGGAGTAACTGACCCCGAAAAAAAGATCTATTTATGGGGATGTTTACAGAAGGAATATATTCTTATAGGACTCGAAGTTAGTGATATCATTCTTTATAATTAGATCGACATTTTTAAAGAACTCATCATTGGGAGTTTTGTTGGGTAGCTTGAACTGGCGGAATCTTGAAGAAATTTTGGTTTGGAAAGTCTTATTCTGAAACTCTATCCCCTTTGGCGTAACATCGAAAAATAAAACGTTTCCTTGGTAGGGAGAAGGGGTGATATAATAGCCCTTCTCCTTATCTTCGTTCAAAAAGTAGTATGGATGATCTTCAAGATCCATAATTTGACAAAACGATAAAAGTGGTTTAATTGAGAAAATAAGATTTGTACCTATCGAAAGAATCGATCTCCCTTTCCAAGATTCGATCTAAGGCCGTGAAATAATCATCAGTGGGCGAACTAGAATTATTTCTAAAGTTCAACATCCTCCTACCTATTACACTATTCAACCGCTGGTCATCGAAAACAATGCCAAGTTGATTAATTTTGAATGTTGCGAGTGCTCTGAATGGCAATGGTGTGAGATAATATCCGGCGTTTTTCTCTTTGTTTATAAAATAAGATGCGGGTTCTTCTGGAAAAGACATAAAAATGACACACCGATAAAAGTGGAATATGTACGATAAAAAGTTTACTAAAGCTCACCCAGTTCTTCACCTGTCTCTTTAACTGGTGTTTTTTCTTCTGGGATTTCATCGTCGCTCTTTTCTTTAGGAGCTATAGTAGAGTCTTTGGAAATACTAATTATAATGGATGCGAATACGAGGGAAATGGTACAAAACAGCCAAAGGCAAATTTTGTATCCCTTTTCGGTATATTTATCCTTTAATTGTCCAGGAACAGGTGTTTGTGTACCATACTTTGGAATCATTGAAGATGTGAATTGTTGGAAAATTGCTGATGACAAAAATGTGAAAACGTTGGCGCAACCTACAGATGTGGCTGCAACAGATGGGTGGTAGTATTCTCTGATCATAGGGTATGCAACACTTGTCATGGAGTTTGTGAATGCACCTAGAATTAAGAAAACAACAAAAATCATGAATTTTGACAAACCAGTTCCAAAAAAGAAAAACAAAGAAACAGCAACAGCTGAAATACATGAAGCAAAGAATAAAACCCATTTTCTTGTACCAAGGTATGTGGAAACACTTGGAATAACTAATGAACCACCAATCATTCCAATAGATGTTCCTAAAAGAAGGTTTCCAGCTTCTTGGGAAGAGAACTTGTAAATATCCTTGAGAAAAGGTGATGCCCACAAACCTCCAATATCAAAATAGGGACCAGATGAAAAGATGTTGTATAAAACTACAATCCAAAATGGACCATATGATATAACTTTCTTGAAATTAACTACAAGAAGATCCATCTTTTCAGAAAACGTTGTTTCACCAGGACTATGAGATAGATCCTTGTTTACTGGTGGGAAATTCAAATCGACAGGATTTCCTTTAACAAAAAAGAAACAAATGATTGAAAACAAGTACCCAATTCCGGCAATTCCAAAAAATGCGGTTCTCCAGCCATATGCTTTTTCGAAAGCAGCAAGTGGGGCTTGAGATGCTAAACTTCCCAAACCACCAATGGCTAAAAGAACACCAAGCATGGTGGCCATTTGATCAAGTTTGAACCAGTTAGTAATCACACGAACGATTGGTACGTATGTTGGACCACAGCCCAACCCGACCAAAAACCTTCCTATGCAACCAACTGTAAGGCTTGAACTAAACCCTGTAATAACGGCTCCTGTTGCAGCGATTAAATGAGCAGTCCCAATTAAATATGCAGGTTCCATAATGTCAGCTAATAAACCTGCGAATGGTTGAATCAGTGCATATGGATAAAAGAAGATTGATGAAAAAATTCCAATATCATTCTTATCAACACCATAAGAAACTGACATTGTTTCTGCCACAACAGAAGGACACATTCTCTGGAAAAACACAAGCGCAAACAACACAGAGAGAATTGCAAAAACACTTATTCTCCTTGCAAAGAAAGAACTTTGATTACCTTCAGTTCCCTCCATCCTGATGAACTGGATTCTTGGCTCTGGCTGGATTTTCTATAATATTGAATAATTCACAGATAACACTGAATATTGAATTGCTGTTTCCTCAAAAATCATATCACAATTCTCAAAAAGTAAAACCGGGCCATTATAATTCACAGAAATATTATTTTACTTATCAAATTTGTATAAATTCAAATGTAAAAGCACTTTTCTCCAACCTTCAATCAAATTCTTTCGGAAACTATCATCTGTATGTAGGATGGGAAAATTTATGGTTTTGTAAAGTTTAAATGGATATTGATGAAGTGGCATATAATCGAATTATTGAAGAATCACGGATTGATTTGTCTCATAGGTTAGAATTATGTGACAATTATATATATAAGGACAAATTTCCTAATTTTATGAGTTTTCAGAGGGAAGTTCAGCGGTATTCTGTGAAAAAGACGTGCCAGTTTGCTTTTAGAAGCGAAACTTTGATTTTTGGATGTGACGATTGTTCTCAAGCTTTAAATAGCTGCATATGCGTCGACTGTTTCATGAAAGGAAACCATAATGGACATAAAATCAAATACAAATATTCTTATAATGGATCGTGCGATTGCGGTGATCCTTTGAATTGGAAACCGGAAGGGAATTGCTCTGATCATCCTGGACCATCAAAAAATCCTGATTTGGAAGATATTTCAAGTGAGCTTAGAACAAGGCTTATAACTTCTTTCAAAGCTATTCTTTCAGATTTTGATATCATTTTACCATCACTTGGCCCACTTTTAACACAAACAGTTAAGTGGCTTAAAAATTACGTATCAATTGCTGATTCTGTGAGGCGTTGTTTTACCATTGCGCTATCAAGGCATACCGATCTTAAGAAATTTTTCTTTAGATTGTTAGAAACCAAGAATGTGGACGACTTTTATAGTTTTTTTGGAGGCGTATCAAATGATTATGTTTTTTCGGTAGAAATCGCTGAGGTTTTTATTGGTATTCTTCCTGAAATTTATGAACATTCTTTGAAGTTATTAATTGCAAATTCAAATAATGAACAAGTTGTGAAAGGAGTTAAGAATTTTTTTGCTTTTTCATTTCATTTAACCTCTTCCCATGAAATCAAGAGACTTGAAAGAAATGGTTTTGATTGGCCTAAGATTTATATTAAGATGGTTTCTCTTTTATCTTCTGCTATCGATATGATCCCCAATCAAACAATCAAAGAATGCAGATTATCAATCATTTTAGGCCAAATTGAATCGTTTTATGAATTATCTTTTAAAGGAGACAAATGGAATTCTTACACCGATACTTTTATTCACAAATTATCCAAAATAATGCAACAAAAAGAGATTAGTAATATGGTTTTTCGTGCCATAGGCGACAAAGAAGATGATACTGATCAAAAAGCCCTTGCTTCACATTCATTGATATATGATTGGGGTAATATCATATATACTTTTGCAAATCACAATTATCCTTTTGATTTTGCTTTTCCATTACTAATAGAATCTCTTTCACCAGTTATTGACCCGATGACCATTGATATTTCTCTGCTAGACCCCAAAGCTGGGATATCTTGGATGATGAGTCTCCACATTATGGCTCACTATTATTTAGAATTTTCGAAACCCCATCCCAATACATTGGTAAACCTTACAAATGGAACTTTTGGGAGTATTGACTACTTATCAAAAGCATTGGCTCTTTATCCTCTACGACTGCTTATTGCCTCAAGATTGTATCAGTCGAAGTTTTTTATTAGGAATAAGGAATCCTTATTGATTGTCTTCTCCAGTTTATCTTTTAAAGCGAATTTGTATCTAACATTTCTTCCCTTATTTAATCTCATTCAACAATGTTTTCAAATGTCTCAAGATAAAAATGGTTTTGCTACATTGATTGGTAAGATATTTGGTATATTTGATGTTAATATAGATCAAACTGATAAGAACAATATTGAATTTTTGTTTATTCATTTTTATTTATGTTTGCTTTTGTGTAATCAAACAGAGAAGAATACCAAAAAATTATTTACCGATTTAATTATTAACCATCTTAAATTGAAAGATTTAACATCAAGCCAAATCGAATCATTAATACCAAATGACCTTGAGAAATTAGATCTATCCTCAATTACCAAGAATGTTGAACAACAAAAAAGTATTTTTATTCAGTTAACTGATGATTCAGACTGGAATCCTTTCTTACCATATTTGCCACAAAGTCTTTTATTTGAAGTGATTTCCAAGCACTCACAAAAATCTTCTTTATTACCAATCCCTGAAATCGATAGGCACAGTAATTTCCTTCAAGAAGCCTCACATACACAAATTATTATGGCTGTTGTTTATCAAATTATTTGGAACCAAAATTATCAAGAAGGATCATCTTTCAAACCATCTTTAGATTTGTGCTATTCTTATCTGAGTTTTGTTTCAAATTTTGTCAGTATTAAATTACTTGAGAGCAATCGTGTCCTCCATATTAATTCATTTTTTGATTTGTTTTCTGTTATGCCTGCAGATTTTTCCGAGTATTTTCAATTGCAAATAAGCTATTTGGGGAAAGAACCGGCCTCTATTTATTCCATGTTAATTAAACTGGGGGGAGTGACATCTTTAGTTTTATCAAAGTTTGGGATTTATATTTCTACAGGTGAGAGTCCGAATAAAAAGATGGATAAAACAAAATCAACTGAAATGAAAAACAAAATACTAAAAGAATTTAATAACAAACAGACAATCTTTTCACAAACAATTAATGGTGATATTGAGGTGTCAATTGATGAATGTCCAATTTGTAAAACTGAGCAAAAAGATCCAATACTTTGTTATCCAGCACATTTTTTCAAAAGTGCAATACCATCAACATTATGGGGAGTTAATCCTAAATCTGTTGTGATATTCAGATCATGCTGCCATCATTTTCACTATGAGTGTTGTGGAAGGACATCCCAATATAAATGTCCTCTTGATAGATCAAATAGGAATTGTAAACTTCCAGTTTATCAAAAAGATGCCCAAAATACTCAGTATTTAACAATTGTTCACCTATTTTTGCAAGAATGTTATGGGAATTCAGATTTTATTTTACATGGGGCTTATTCTATTGCCGGTGAGGCTACAATAATTGAAATGAGACATCGATCAAACCCATCTTGTTTTAATGATATGTCTTTTTCCATTTTAATCAAGAATCTCTTTTACATACTCAGATCATGTAACTATTCAAGCACAGAGGGATATTTTATTGAGATTCCTGAGGTTAAATTGGTAAGAAGACTCATCCAAGATCCTGTAATACCATTCAACGATGCTTTGAAAGAGTATATTCCAATGGAAAGTATTGAGAGGGCATTTTGTTATTTAAGGAGAGCAGCAATACTTGAACATTTCATATTTGATACATTAACAACATCAAGGATGCCTTCCATGATTGATTGGGATGAAATCTTGTCGATTAGTTATTTATCTCAGCATTATTCGGTTACTGTTGAGCCAGAGCCTGTACTCAATCCTTTTTGCTTCAATAACCTATTACCTGATTTTTTGGATATCATTAGGACTCTATGGTCACAAAACAAAATCTATCATGGTGTCCAAACCGCAATGTGCTTAATTACTGGTGAAATTGTTACTATGCCGAACGAGACAAAGCTTCCAGGAGTATTAAGTTTGGTTGAACACCTAACGAACTCATTCGACAAATGCGAATCAGTATATATGGTTGTTTCTGGACCAAAAACATTAATGGTAATGACTGCTTCTTTGTTTTTTAATCAATCAGTATCGCATTTTTCTGTATACTTGGATGAAAATGGAGAATCTAATATCGGTTTCAACCTTTATGTTAGAAACATGAAATTATCTCACAAGAACCTGGAAAAGCTTATTGAGATATACTTATCGTCCAAATGGATAGATAACCTCTAACCAAAGGTTATTCATCGATTAAAAATTCAGATACTATTAACAATTATTTCTATGTGAAAACTTTTGCTATGAATTTTGATAAAGATTATATTTTTTTTCTTTGTTGCTAAATTTTCATTCAATTTTCACAGATTAACTCTCAAAGTTCAGATTTCTTTTGTTTAGATTTTATATTCTTTCTGAATTCATTTTATTTAACAATGCGACTTGTTGTGAAAGGTATTTGTGGGTTAAGTTTTGTTCTTCATTCTGATGATGATGCCTATGTGCTAGAACTCAAGAGTACAATATATGAAAACACAGGTATTGAACCAATTTTTATGGAATTAGTTTTTAAAGGAGATGTACTGAAAGATAATAATATGATAAGCCAATATGCGTTGAAAGATGGTTCAACAATGTATCTTGCACTATCTATTAAATTAAGTGAGGAAAAACTCCAAAACATCATTCAGAGAATTGATGTGGCAGCAACAGAGCAATATTTAGAATGCGATGAAGTTCAAAATCTTATTAAGAATCGTCCAAACATGTTGAGTCAAAATGATATTGAAGAATTTTTGGATGAGAACCTCGAGATGTTAATGAATCCAGAAGCTATTCCAGAAATGAGCAGACTCAATGATTTGGCCCTTAATCAATGGGAAATGAGCCCAAGAGGGTTTTCAGAGCTTGTTCAAAGCTTCAGAGAAGTTGAGGCTGTCGAGAACCTCTTTGAGGACTTAGCTGAATCGGGCGAATTTCCAACAGTAATAGGAGAAAAGCCTCTTAACCCCTCGAACGATCCTCTGCCAATTATATTCGAACATCCTTCAGTACTCACATCTTCAGATGTACCCAAATCTTTTACTCTTTCAGAGAAAAGAGGTGGAGTTAATCATTCTGGAGACTATCATCACTTAATATAAAGTGTTTTTTACTAATTTGTGATTTCTACACCTTTGTTGCTTCCGTATTTCGATAGAAGATACTCAGGAGATATCATAATGAATAATACTGAGTCGGTACTTTTTGCTAAATCATATATTGTATCATTATCATGAAGAAATCTGAATCTTTGACCAATTACCTTACCCAAATATAAAATGTACCGAGGATGTCCAATTTGTTCTTCAATTAAAGACAGAATTCTGCATTGAGTAAGCTCAAATGGTTCATCTTTCAATACCAGTAAATAAAATGGTGTCATAAAGCAACCATTAAATGGATAGTTAATGTTATGAGAAAAGCAGCAGCGAATTAGATAGCCACCATTTTCAATATTTCTCTGATCATCAGGGATGAATTCTGCTCTAATAGATAATCCAGTAATATCACTAATTAGAGTTGTGTGTGATAATGTTCCAACAATACATCCTGAAGAAATTGTAACTATCCTCAAAGGTATCTCGTCATCCATACCCATAATGGTATAAATATCATGGGTCAATTGGGAAACACAAGAAGTCTCACTTATCTCAATATCAACATCAAAGAGCTTCGAGAATCGTTGATCATAAACAGGGATGTGTAAACAAACATAATTATCTAACACTGTCTGATTGATACCATTCATAATTTTCACATAGACTGGTATCTCCATCAACTTTTTGAACTGGCCCTTAATGTTAAGAGCTGAATGAATGTCAGTCTGAGAATATTTATTTAGTATTGTTCCATTAATTTGGTTATAAATCAACACTCCTGAGTTTTCCGAAAGTGAAAGCTTTTGTCGAATTGACTTGATTAGTACTTTAAAATTCATTATATCTGGGATTTCAATAGTAAAAGCTTCTTTATCATCAATAAAAACAACAACATGAATGCATCTTCTCATATGATTGAGATATCGAGGAACAGTATCCAATTGGATTTCAGGAAGCATTTCCCTTACACAAAAAATCGAATCATTTTCTTCAATATTCTGAGAAGATCTCAGAGTTTCAGATTCTTTATGTTGGAATATAAAAGTTCCGCACTCAATTGATAACTCATTAAACGAAGTACTAATATTAATGATTTGTTTAACCTCTCCATTTCTTTCATAAAAACACATCATTTGTGTTCCAGTTGGGAATTTGGTCAAAGATAATACAACAGAATACACTTCGTTAATGGAATCAAAAATACTAAATGGATGAAAACCAAAGTCCTTAATATAAGAATTTTTCCCTCGAAAGAAAAACTTAAGGTTATATAATCTTGCCATTCTCACTCTTGAAGAATCTACATAAGATACAAAAAGCCTTCCAATTGTTCCATAATGGACTTGAATTTCCTCTTTAAGATTGAGTTTGGAAATCGGTAGATTACTAGAATTAACTTCCCATAATTCACATGCATCAGGCAGTGTCTTTTTAATCTCTTGAAGAAGTTTAGAAAAAGTTTGTTGCTTAGGAACAGTGATCCTTTTGAGTCCATCATTCACAATTTGAATGGAAAGAGAATTAGGATCAAGAGATGCCTTTTGCATTTCATAGAAATCAGAAATATTTTGGGGTAACTCTTTGGAAGGAATACCCTCCATGATCCACTTAGCATCGGTTTGCCTAATATAAGATAAAAAACATGCTTGATTGGCCTGATTACCATCACCAAAACTGTTTAGAAAAACTTCATTTTCCGAAACAGGCTCTACAACTTCATCATTGAACCTAAACCATTTGTATTCCAAAGATGGCCTACAAAAAGCATAGTTGTGGCCGCTGTATGCATTTTTTCCTATATGAATTAGAACAGAATAGAGTTCATAAACATCAGGTTGTTGATCCACCAAATATGGACCCATATCAATACATCTGGGGAACTCAAACCTATCAAGAATTTTTACCATTCCAGTCATTGATTGGGGAGAATATTCCATTCTATTTAAATGAAAATGAAGAACAGGAGGGAGTAAAGAAAATCGACATCCTTTGATAGCATCTTCTTTGTGTCCATCTTCTAATTGATACTGATTCGATCCATTGAGTAGGTCATCTTTAACAAAAGATGCTAAACTCTCTTCAAGTGTGCGATTGCCTTTGACAACTAAGGGAATATCATAAAAAGTTTCTTCTCTAGATGATTGGTAATCACTGTTAATACATCTAATGTAGTTAGATAATTTCCCGCTAAATAAAGTATGTAGTCTATCTTTTGATGAAACATCAAGTTTGTCTTCAAGTTTAGATATCATTACCCGGAAAAACTCTTGAACATCATGCTGCCTATATGCTTCATCTGATGCCCATCCAAAACTTTTTGTGAGATCTGTAGTTGATGGTGATGTTGGAGATAGTTGCATCAAGCAAAAAAGTTTTTGGAGTGCTGATGAAATTGGAGATTCTTGCACTATTGAGTAGATTAATCTCCTAAATGCCGGAATATGATACAATAGCTGTAAGATAGAATTCAAATAGCATGTTGCTGCTTGGTTTTTAAGGCCAATATACCCTGTTAATGACCTAAAATCCACTGTTTGAATCGCTTTCTCAGGAATGTGTGATATGGTAATGTCAAGAGAAAGCCTATCTTTCCTGAGTAATCCTTTCATTTCCTCTGGAGTAATAACGTATGGAGCAATATATATTTTAGAACTCTCATTGAAAGATGTTTTGGAATCAGCAATGGTAATTTTTTTCTTAGAAAGAACTTTGATTACGATATTTGCACTATGAGATTCTTTTGGAGGATTTGTCATCCATATAACAACATAAAACCCATTAGAATTCGTAATTTCAGGAAATAATAATCCAAAAACATATTTATATCCTTCAATCATGTATTCCTGAGATTGCAGTTTCCCTTCTTTGCATTTACTTATTTGTGGAGTATCCCAGGTTCTATGAAGCGAATATGAACCTAAAGACATTGTTGTATTTATTCAAGTTGAGCCACCTTTTCAGATTTTAGGGATAAGAGAACAATCATTGCAAACAATGATCCGAGAGTTAGTATTACCCACAAAAATAGAAGAGGATCAGATTTTCCAGTTTCCTTTTTAAAAAGGAGTGTCATGAAAATTAAAGCAAGTCCATATGATGTGGCTTTAACAAGAGATATGGTACTGAAAATATATCCCCATTGTGTTTTTTTCCATAGGAATATGCCTGACATTGCAATTAAAGGGATGAGGACAACTAGATCTGTTGCAAAAACAACTGCTGTTGGATGTTCTGTATCAATAATGGGTTGAGGTATTTTTTCAGTGAAAACATATGATATTGACATTATAATCCAGATTGAGCCTAAAAGAAGAGCAAATAATATCATAAATCCAGCTGAAACTTTCACCATGATAGAATCAGGAACAGTGGTAATGTATTGATTTGGGTCTATGCTTGTTAACCCAAAAAAGAGAGAATACATTGATAAAACAATTATTAGAACATATAAAAGAAACATTTTGTTATATGCTGTCCCATAAAGATAGAACAAATAATTATAAACCATATAAAATAATGCCCCATACCACAAAAGAACCCCATTCTTGCTATTGTTCTTCGCCAAAATCAATGATATAATTAATAAAGGAATTGCAAGACCAAGGGTGGCAATGTCATTGCCTTTCATGGCAATTTTAATAAAATTGTTGTCCCTATAAATAGGGACAACTAAACTAACAATAGAAACAAACAGAGATATAACACTGATAATTATTGAGGTAATGAACGCCCCATTACTGAACTGCAACATAAAAAATGGTGAATTCTCACATTTTATCGATTAATAAAGAAAAAATTGAAAGCTTTAAAATACATTTTTTTAAGAAATTATTGTTGCCCTTTCTTTGATGAAAAAGGGCCAAATTTGATATTCTCGATTGCCCAAACCTTGTTATAATCAATAGAATATGCTAAATCATCCTTATTCTCTGGTTTATCAAGTATCCCCCAATTCTTCATAAAATCTTGATGGATAAAAAAGTGAACAATCCTTTACAAGAAAGGTGTTTTATGTTTCCCACAGTTCATTTTTCCTTGAAAAAAATTGTCAAGTTTTTCTTTGAAAAATACATTTTCTTGGTTTGATCCACCAATTTTTTGAAATAACAAACAAAGTTTTTATATTAATGACAGAATGTAACAAAATTGATACACATTGACTAATTTGAATAGAGTTCGTGAACATTATCCACTTCTTCAATGATATTTATTGCATTTTTATGGAACCATGTTTTCTCAGAACAATTTTCTGATTACTACTCAGAACCAGTATCACATTTGATCGAAGGGAGTTCAGAACAACGCATCCTTCTTGATCCTTTAAACTACTTCGTGAAAGATACTGTATTCAGAAATATGTCCGGCTCTTTGGCCCCAATTCATATTATTTACTTCTATAATCTCAATATGCTTATAGTAGATTGTTTGTTTCATAATTGCTACACAACAAACAACGGTGGTGGCATTTATTTTTCTTGTGCTGATCGTGGGTCTTTTACTATAAAAAGAGTATGTGGGTCGTTTTGTAGTACTCAAACTAATTTTTATGGTCAATTTTTGCATTCAAGTGTTCCATATACTAATAGAAGTATGATTCAGCTTCTAACACTAGAAAAATGTGCAGGTTCAATAACAACAAGATACTCTGCTTTGTATATAAGTGGTGGAAATCTGACATTTGTAGAAAATAACATATCCAAATGCTACTCGTATCAATGTTCCGCATTTAATCTAAATTCAATGCAAGCATTTCATGCAAGATATTGTACTTTTTATGCCAATTCGGCGGTTTATTCAATGTGCATGTATTTTTCTTATATTTTATACTCTAATATCCAATACTCTAATATTCTTAATAACAATAGCCCCTCATCCGATGCAGTAATTACTATTGTAAACTATCCTTTAAATGCTACAAATTGCATTTTCATGTATAACTTTCACACTCTATTCAAATCAACTAATACTCAGTTCTATTTGTTCAGTGGATGGCTTTTCCATGGCTCATCAATATACACAACTGGAACCTTGATAACATCAGGTGTATATAATAATAATCTTGAAACCCAAACAATCGTAATCAATCATTTCAGTACATATGGATGCAATCCTCAAGCTTTTGCTCAAGATATTTCTCCATGCCAAACAATTCCACATCCTCCAACCCCATATCAATCAATCCCTCCAGATTGCTTAATCTCTGGATCACTTTCTGGTCTCAATACCATATCATCATTTTTCAGTATGATAACACTTGCAATATTCCCATTCTTCTTAACTAAATAACTCTTGTGAAGGATATTTTCTCACATCAAACCTATCTTCAAAAAAATACTCTTTGTAACCATATACACTGTTGTATCTTTTCTCGATTATACTTTTATAGAATCAGTTTATCTCAATTTTGATAACAAGTTATTCTGAAAAAATTTGAGAATATTTTGGTGGATTTGTTTAACAAAATTATTGTAAATGTTATTTAGTGTTTTTATATGCCTGTCCTTCTCTGAGGAATTCACAGATTTCTTTTCTGGACCAACTACTCACATTTATGAGAATGTTAATGACCAAAGAATACTTTTAGACCCGATGAGTTATTTTGTAAAGGACTCTGCATTTATGTATATGACAAGCACGACTTACTCCACCATTCATCTGTTTTATATATATCCTATTAACCTTGTGGTTCTTGATTGCGTGTTTTATACTTGCATTTCTCCATCACATGGAGGTGCCATATATTTCTATGCTGCTGAAAAGGGAGCCATGGCAATGAAAAGGGTATGCGGATCAAACTGTTCTACAGGAAATAATTTATATGGGCAGTTTTTTTATTCATATGTTCCAACTAATAACAATACCCTTATTCAATTAGTGACTGTTGAAAAATGTGCTAATAATCCTATTACCAAGTATGCAGCGATTTCTATATATGGCGGAAATAGCACATTTAGCGAACTAAACATATCTAAATGCTATACATATCAATATTCGGCCATGTATTCAGTGTATGGGTTGAGAAATTCTTTCAAATATTGTACAATTTATGCAAATTCAGCAAGTCATTCATACTGTTATTATGCAGAGGTTGAAACTTTTATGAATTTTACCAATATCATTAGTAATGATAGTCCAAGTAACTATGGGGTTGTCTCTTGTCATCGACACTACTACGCATCTGATTGTATTTATATGTATAACATGAACACACTGTTTTATAATCCTTCATATTCAACGAACTTGATTAGAGGGTGGATTAAACATCAATCCACACTTAACACCGGAAATATATATACTATGGGTGTTACAAACACGATTGTTGAAACCCCAACCATTGTTATTAATCATTATAGTACCTATGGATGCAATCCACAAGCAATGGGACAAGACTTATCACCATGTCAGACTATTCCTCATGCCCCTACCCCATTTCAAACAATCCCTCCTGATTGTTTTATCTCAGGATCAATTTCAGAAATGAGAACACTTGCATCATTGTTCCATTTGATTATTATTACAGTTCTTCCTTTCTTCTTAATTTAACATGGCTAATAGCGCATTTTAATTCGGATTGGACAATATTAATCAAACTTAAATTAACTCTAAACAGTGATTAACCATTATTTTCTATTTGATCTTCCTCACTCAATCTCTTTTTATTTATTGTATACGTTTAGAATTTCCATACGTTTACTATTATAATGGACTTCGAGAGTGAGTCTTTTCGCTCAGATTGCGATGATATGACTCAAGAGAACTCTCCAATGAAGAGTGTTGAGTGTGTTGAAAGACTGCAAAAAGAGAACCAAATGCTGAAAGCACAATTTGATGAAGCTTTGGCCCTCACTTCTACCTATAAAGAAGTTCAAGATAGGAATACTAAACTAATTAATGAGTTAAATGAATACAAAAATGCTAAAGAGGAGCTTGAGCATAGAATATCTCTTGCTTTGCAAGCCAATTCGGAATTATCAATACAATTAGACAAGCAGAAGAGGAACGAGCAATTTAATAGACAAACAGAGAATGGTAAAATGAGCATAGAAGTCGAGAAAACAAAAAGCCTTTACCAGCAAGAAATTGATAGACTAAATAATCTGGTTGTTTCAAGCGAAGATCTGATAAAGCAATATGAAATTGAAAAAAGAGTTACCCAAAGCAAAACAAACAAGGTTATTCAGAATTCAAAAAGATTTTTTGGGGTTGAAGTCACATCTTTGGATAGTCTTATTGATATTTTGGATCAGAAATGTATTATTCAGCCTTCAAAAGCACCAGAACAAATAAATGTTCCACAAAATGATAAGAGTAAGAAGTATAAAGCCAAGATCAGAAACTGTCAATGTGAAATTGAATCTCTAAAAGACGAGAACAAAGAATATCAGATGTCTTTGAAAGACACTGAGGATTCATATAAAAAGCAAATTAAGGGTCTTGAAAATCAAATGTTAGTATTAAAAGAGCAATATACCATTAAAGAGGGGCAGAATGCATCATTGGTGCAACACCTTGAGAGTAGAATAGAGTCACTTAAAGCAGATTTAATGAAAACCCGAGATGAGAAAAGGGTTCCAACAATAGTTGAGCGAATTGAGCCTAAAATCCAGATTGTCCAACCAAAAGAACACAATGTTCCCTCTACCACCAGTATTGAGTTAGAGATATGCAAAGAACAATTAAAGAAATTGGAGGGCCAAACATCTATATATGCAAGCAAAATTGAAGAACTCAATGACTATATACAAGATATACAGGAGAAGAATACAAAACTTGAAGTTGCTCTTGAGAAAAAGAATTCTGAATTGTCAACACTTAACCATATTAATGAAGAAACAGCTGAAGAGCTTCAAATGATGAGAGAAGCTCTTCATTCAAGAGTAATGAAGCCCAAAGATAATGTCGAAGTTGATAGAAAGAAGGAAAATCGAGAAAAGAGAATGATTATTAATATGAAGAAGGAAGTCAATGATAAAACAGCTGAGATGACTGAACTTAAGCGACAACTTTCAAAACAAGAAACCACAATTGAACAAGGCATATTAAAGATAAACAATATGAAAGAGGAAATAAATGGTTTGAAGCATGAGTTAAACTTGGCTCAGGAAGACCGAGATTTCCTTAAAAATAGGATTGATAACATCAAGCAACCTGCACCAGAAGATGTTGTTCCTTCTCATTGTTTATTCTTCCCAGAAACAAATATTGATCTTTCAACAAATATCGAGAGAATCATTCAAAACAAATCTCTTCAAGTTTCATCCAAGATTCAGTCAATTTATCAATGCGTCAAAAGATATTATGAAGAAGAAATCAACAAAAAGGATTCTGCTTTGATTCAATATAATGGAGAGAATCAAGCAATTAGGGAATCTATTAACAAATTCTTTGTTGATGCATCAATCCTCCTCTCATTCCAACCAATGACATTCGATGATTTCTTCACAAAAGATTCTGGATCAAAGTTCATGAAGACTCTATATGGGATGAGGACTGAATATGATAGATTATCTATCGAAAACAAAGATCTTCGCAAGTTTGCAGAGGTATATCAAAATTCTTTCGGTAAAACTGATCATCTGATTGATCATGTAAATGCACTCGAAAAAAGCACAAAACTATTGATTCAAGAACGAGAATCTCTGAAAAAGACAGTTAAAAAACTAAAATCATTACTCATTCAAAAAACTAATGATTATGATTCCGAGGTAACACTATTAGGAAAAGAAATTGAAAACCTTAAATCTCAATCAGCTTCTCTTCAAAACGACCTTGATTCATCAAATAGATCAAATAAGTGTTTAAGAACGGAAAATCAACAACTCATTGAAGCAAATAGGGTTCTAAAGGCCGAAAAAGAAGACAACGAAGCCAAATTAAAAGAGTATCACGAGGATAAAGAAAACCAAATGGTGAACGAACACTCACAACTATTGACAGAAAAGAATAGTCATATCAATCATCTTAACAACGAAATAGGTCAAATGAATGCTACTCTTCAAGAAAAAGAGAACCAAATTCTGAAACTCAATGCCGCTTTATCTGATCATAATTCAACAATCAAAAACCTTGAATCCGAGTTGTCAAAGACCCAAGATTTCATGACAGAATCTATAGAAAAGCTTAAAGAGAGATCACAAACAGAAAAAGATCAACTCCAAAACACATATTCTGATGCTCTTCAAGAACTTTCAAAGCAATGTGAAGAGCATAGACAAGATGTTCAAAGACTTGCTTCTGCATTAACAGAGTCTGAAAATAAGTATTCATCCGTTCAGGAATCTCTTAACAAATCTTTCAAAGAGAAGAAGAAGCTCATTCAGGATATGAAGTTACTTCAAGATCAGATTGATCGCGAACGAAAGTTAATGGAGGCAACATCAAAAACAAAGATTATCTCTATTGAGTCATCATTAAACTCCAAACTCGAAACTCTCCGCACAAAATCAGAATCGGAAAAAAGGTCAATATTCGGGCTTATTGCTGAAGAATTTCACGATTTTTATAATCCAACAGAAAAAATAGATGATAAGTCATTTAGAAGAGTAATCAGATCAACAAAAGAGAGACTACAACAACTCAACTCGTCGAACGAATCAATAAGAAGAATGTTAAGCGTCAAAGAAGAACAAACAACAGAAGATGCTGTGGCACAAATGTTATTATCAAACCCTTATTAAAAGATTATTTTGATATAAAAGGAAGAGATTGGCATGATGGCAACAATACCTTACTGTTTTTTTGGGCAATAAGATCACTAAACGAAGGATAAGAATCGTGGGTGGAAAAGGACTTCTCGGAATTCATTCGAGGTGAATTCTCATCTGAATTAAATCTGTTCTTATTCCTTTCAAGCCGGCAGCATCTATTTCGCACAGATGCCCATGTCCTCCCCGGAAAATACTCTGCAATCGCTGACCAATGATTTCCTATCCGATAATATATTTCCATTAACGTTTTATCTTCATTCTCAGTCCATTGTGACAAATTTGCATTAGGTGATAAATAAAACCTCCATCTATCCCTGCATTGCCTTGGAGAGCGCTGACCCATGCTTTTGCTTACTTTTTCCCAATTTTCTTCCCCATATTCTTCTACAGCTTGAACTAATTGTTCATCCTCTTCAGCAGAGAATGTGTTCCTCCTGCGATTACTTTTTTTAGAATAACAGTCCGCAAAAATTGATCCTGTCACAGTATAATCTGTTATGTTCATAATTTATGGTACAGTTATATATTTCACTTAAAATGACCACTTTTTCAAAAGGTAGTCGCTTTGTTTTATTTCAACTTTCTGAAAAAAATAATCTTTCAATCCCTAACAGACCTTACAGTTAATTTTGATCTGTCAACAATAATCGTCTGCACGTTTATTAAATGACAGCTAAGGAATGGAAGATTGATGATTTTGAGTTTGGCCGCCCACTTGGGACCGGGAAATTCGGCCGAGTGTATGTAGCTCGTGAGAAGGCATCTCACTATGTTGTTGCGATCAAAGTTCTGTATAAGAAACATTTGCAGAATGCTGGAGTTGAGCATCAAGTGAGGAGAGAGATTGAGATTCAATCTCATCTACGGCATCCGAACATTTTGCGAATGTTTGGGTATATTCATGATGAGAAACGAATCTTTATTGTTTTGGAATATGCTCCAAATGGTGAGCTTTTTAAAATCCTGAGAGACTGTGACAGGTTTGATGAGCAATCAAGTGCTTCTATGTTCATGCAAATTGTTGATGCAATAGCCTACTGCCATTCGAATGATGTTATCCACAGAGACATCAAACCAGAAAATATCCTGATTGGGTGCAATGGAGAAGTGAAAATTGCAGACTTTGGGTGGGCTGTTGTTGATAAAACACAAAGAAGAGAGTCTCTTTGCGGAACTCTTGACTACTTGGCCCCAGAGATAGTAGATGGGCAAGCATATGATAAGAGCATTGATATATGGGGGCTTGGCATTCTTTTGTATGAATTTCTGGTTGGTTCGCCTCCATTCGAAGAAAAAGATCGTAAAGAAACATTTAAAAGAATACAAAGTGTAGATATACACTTTCCTGAAGACTTTCCTGAGTTGGCTAAAGACTTAATCGAAAAAATGCTCCAAAAAGATCCTTCTAAGAGAATGTCCCTAAATGATGTGAAGAAACATCCTTGGATTATTGAGCAGCTAGGGGGTACTAATGAATAAAATGTTATTTTTTGATTCTTCTTATTGATAATGAAGGCGGTTGGTGAGACCGTGATGATGGTATTCCATTGTATTGTGAACTGGTGGTATTTCGTGCTGGAAGAATGATTCTGTTATGTCTTGCGTCTCTGAGAAGATTCTGCATCTTTTTGGGCTCCACAGATCCGGATAATTCCCCAATCATTTTAAGAGTCTCAGCATAAGACATATTCTGTGGCAAATTCTTGGGTTGTTCTATATCATTCTCGGTAATGACAGGTTTCTCATTCCTAATCTCATTCAAGGCTTTTTGAAGCACTACTTTTTTCGGTAATGATGGCTTAGGCATCATATTAAACACAATCTCTTCAGGAATTGATATTTCGCTCTCTTTAACAATATGTGAAACAGCTTTCATTGTTTCTATTCTTCCTTTTTCTTCAACTTCCATCACCTCCCTACGTTTCTTCTCAAGTTTTGCAATCGTATCCTGATGCCTTCTTAATAGGTTATCAAAATATGTTGCAGCTGATGTTCCTGATGCAAACTGTTCTGCTTGATTTTTAATTTTTTGAGCTTGATTCTTCTCAGAAACTAATTCAAACTCAGTATCTATTTTCATCTTTTCGAAATGCCGAATTTGTTGTTTCAATGGATCCTGTAGTTTTAATAGCTCTCTAAGTCGATTTATCTCCCGTTTCAGAAGCCTTATTGTTTCATCTCTATTTGCTATCGCTTTATGAAGAGACTCATTTTCAAGTCGTATACTTTCTTGTCTAAGAATTTGAATCCTCAGATCGTGTTCCCTTCTTTGATACTCTCTTTTTAGCATAACCATTTCTCTTTGATCTTGTGCTCTTCTCGATTTAAGTTGAACAAGATCTGAAGATTTTTGTTGAATCTGGGACTGATACTGATCAATACGTTGTTGAAAAGCTCTAACAAGCTTGGATGCATTCACATCAGTTTTTCCAACATACTGAGCCATATTTATGGCCTGGTTATCAAGCAGTTCTTGGCGCAGTTGCTCAATTTGGTCTTTTTGTGACAAAAGCGAAGTTTCGTTCGATTCAATTTTTAACAAAGCCTCAGCCAATTGTGATGATACCTCATCAAGAGATTTGTTTGCTTCATTTTTAAGCGATTCCATTTCCTTGTACCTCATTTTGTTAATCTCTGATTCAGCTAAAATTTCCTGAACTTTTCCTTTGAGTGACTGGTTATTTGTCTGTGCATCTGAAGCTTGAGAAAACAGTGTATCAAATCGATCTTTTGCCTTAATAATTTCTTGTCTTAATACATCATTCTCTTTGGTTATTCTAGATAGATCTTCTTGAGATTTTTGAAGATCCTTCAGATGAGTTGCTTCCATCTTTTGGGCAGTAAGCAATTCTTCGCTCTGTTGCCCATTTAAAGCTTTCATTTGTCTTTCAAGCATTGCACATTGATCATTTAGAGTATTAACCAATTTTTGGTTTTGAATTCTTTCGGTTTCAACTTGGGATCTAAGAATTGCCAAATCTCTTTCAGCTAAAGTTGTATTAGAAATAAGTTTTTGGATTTCTTGCTTTTTCTGTTTGATCTCATTTGTTAATTGAGATAATAGCTCCTTAGATTTTTTAGATGCGCTTCTTTCATGTAGAAGACTAAGAATACTCTTCATATCATCAAGAATTATTGAGTATGGAGGATTCTTCTCAGAAATATTTAATTGAACTCTTTGAACGATTCCTGTTGCATCAACTTTCGCAATATCCTTATCCTTTAACGCTAATTTACAAACTGCATTGATTACTTTTGTGGCATCATTTGTCGATTTAATGATTTTGTTGGACACGGTGTTACCAAGAAGCATTTGATCAAGCTCATTACAAACATCACGAAACTGAGAAGCTATCCTCGAGTGAACTGAAGAGAACTTTAAAAGCCGATTTTCATCTTGGAGTTGTTCAATTAGTTTCTCTTGTTTCAATAATTCGGTTTGAGCTAAATGGAGAGCTTCTTTCAATTGAGAATCATTATTAATCTCTTTTGACATCAAAGAAACAGAATTGGCAAAATCATTAGCAATTCCATTCATTTTTCGAATAAGTTCGGATTGTTGAGTTGTATCGGTAATCTTGTCAGCTCCCATTTTTTTAAGGAAATCTGAAGCTGTTTGGTCCATTTTTTGTGACAAATCCTCCTGCAAAACAACTTGTGACTTAGCTCTAGATAAAAGCAAATTCGCAATACTTTGAGTAGTTTCTAATGCAAGTCGAATTGATCCACTAGTTTCGGATATTTTATCAGATATTCTGTTCGTTGGAGCAGGATCCTCGCCCAACATTTCATTAAGTTTTCCAGAGAAAGACTCATTATTTGATATGATTTGTACAGTTGGTTCAACAATACTATTAATTTGCTCTGATACACTATTAAGTGTTTCAGAAACATGATTCATCACTTGGGGAGCATTAACGGGTGAGGTTAATTGAAGCTGAAGTAACTGTTTTTTGAGAAGAGAAATTTGATTTCTTTGGTCTTGGAGTTCTGATATTTTTGGGTCTATTGATTTGATTGAAGAATCAATAGTGAAACCTTCATTCGAAACGATATCATTCTTCTTAATTCTTTTGGCCACAGGAATGGAGTTAATATTTATTTTTCTGAGTTTATTTCCATCTTCGTGGTTAATACCCATATCGCTTTTTGAAATCAGAATCTTAGGTATCAAACTGATGTTTTCGCTTGTGTATTTTGATAAAGAATGATCAATAAATGACACTGAATTATACTCAGTCACTTTGGATAGTCCAAGATTTGGTTGATTTATCAATGTTCTTTGAGGAGTTTGTGGTTTTTCGTCAAATTTTATTGATTGGGTAAACTTTTCTTGGCGTTTATGTCCATAAGAAAAAACCTTTTGTGTCTCTCTTGAAAATGTTTGAAACAGAAGTTTTGATTCGAACATAATAGGTTTGGAAAATGTAAAACTTGTTAATGGTTTTCTCTCTACAAAAATTTTTTGTTTGGGTACATCAATTGATTCGGAAATCGATACCTGTGTCGACTCTGATATTGAATCAGGCCATTTATTCCTAAATCCTTCCATTGGTGTTGTGTTTATGCTGCAAAAATTATGAGAAGACTCATCATTAACACTAATATTTGAGATATTACTGATTCTCAAAGATTCCATATTCTTATTCTGGGTTGATTTAGTTGTCTTTTCAATCATTTGTTCAATTTCGGAAATTTTTTCTCTCATCTCAGACACTAAAGAATCTTTTTGAATTTCCAATGAAACTCCAATTGTTTTTTGCATTTCAATTTTTCGTAATTGGTTGGATTCTTGGTTGATTGATTGCATTTCCGATATAACTAACCCCAATTTGTTTGCAAGATTTTTTGTTTGATCAATTGTATCTTTAGCAATAGTTATCACTGCAACTGGATTAGTATGCTCATTTACATCAGAAATCGGAGGTATATCGACTAAATCCCCATTTTTTGTCAATATATGTTTCACAATTGAAGAATATTCGCTATGATTATTCAAAGGAATGATTGTATCTTGAATATTATTCGGAATTTCATTCGAACTTATATCAATAAGAATAAATGGCTTGATAATATCAAGATCTATTATGGGATGAGTAGTATTGTGCTGAATTGCAATTTGACAAAGAGCATTATTTGATTCCCTTCTTTCATGAAATTCTTCAGATTGGCCAAAAAGTTCGTGTTGCTTGATATTTATCGAAATTGGAGCAGATAAAAATTTCCCTAAACGTGCTAACTTGGGGTTTATAACTCCAATAATTTGTGACTTCATTGATAAAATTGGAGATTCAAGTTCAATATGTATTGAGGTTGATGAAAATACACTCTTCTTGATATTATTATTAAATGAAGCATAATTTGATTTTGATATTTGGCATACACTATAATCAAGGATTTTTTCAAAACAATATATGAATTCACTAATATAAATCTGTTCTTTTGTGAAAAAACCACTGGATCTTTCATTTATTCTGTGATGAATTAAATTATTATTTGAATCATCTGAATCAATAATGTTAACATTATATGAATTTGAAACATGTAATGATATATACTTCTCTTTTCTTTCTGTATTTAAACCTGAAAATGATTCTTTAAGCTTGTCTTTTTCATATCTGATTGAGAATAATGGAGTGAATATGATCCTCCGAGGAGAAGTTTGTAATTTGTTTGTTTGTGTTGCTGGAGCTTGGGAATAAATATATTGATTAGCATTTATCTTCATCGATTTAATCAAGCTTTGATGAGATAGTTCTTCTGCAAATCGTAAACTACTTAAACTCTCATATCTGGATTTCATTTTCTCAAGATCAATTTTTGCTTGATTTAGTTCTTCTGACTGCTTGGTAAAACTATTGGCAAACTCATTACTCAAAGATGAATCACTATTCTTAAAGCCATCAATCGTTTGCCTAAGGATATCCATTTCAACTTCAAGTTTCATTTTCTGGGATTCTAACCATTCTGATTTATTGCTGAGTTCAACAATCTGGTTTTTAAGCATGTTAATTTGGTCATTGAACATTTCTTCCTTTTCATTAGATGATAGCAAAGATGTAAGATCAAGTATTTGTTCTTTCATTGAATCAATTTCAGATTGTAAAACTTCAGAACTCTCTTTTTCTTTGTCCACAACTCCTTTCCAATATGCCTCGATACTTTCCTTTTGTTGATTTAACTTGGCCAAATTCTTTTTCTCCATCATTGATTTAATCTCTATTATCGCTTCATCAAATCTGTTCTTCAAATGCAGCGGTATTTCCACATCATGGTCAAGGCCAATAGAAATAATGCTAGATTCGGACGAAATCTCCTCAATATCAACTACAAGTGTTGGAATTTCCGAAAGTGAGAGCATCTCTTTAAGCTGAAACTCATTATATTCTGCCATTTTATCAATTTGAGCATTTCTCGAGTCCAATTCGATCTCAAGTTTGCTAATATGTCTTTGAAAATCTTCCCTTGCTTGGTCCATTTTTTGGGTAAAATATGTTTTAAGATCCATCTCTTTCTCTTTGCTTCGTTCTTTCTCTTCTTCAAGTTGTTTCGAAAACTGTTTCTCTATATCAAGTTCGCTCAATTTATCACTGAGCTGTTTTGTTAGTTCGTTCAGTCTTTGTTGAAACTTTTCCTCTAATTTCCGCTTTTTATCTTCAAAATCTTTTTCAAGTCTATCAACTTGATCCTCATACTGAAGACGTGTCATTTTGATTTCATTTTCATGATGTGTTTGAATCTCAGCAAACATTTTATCTTGGGCTTGTGCAATTGCATTGGAAATTTGCCTCTTTTTAATCTCAATTTCCCTCATTTCGTATTCTCTCCTCAAAGCTAAAATAGATCTTTGATTTTCTTCGTGTGCTCTATTCTGTTCCAAAAGCATTTTATCTTCCAAATTGAGAACTTCTTTTTCTAATTCAGCCACCCTTGCTTTCAATGCAATTTCTTCGGTATTTGATTTTGAAGTTTGTTTGGATTGTTGTTCCATTTTTTTCAGAAGGGATTCAAATTTGGATTTATCAATGCTCATTCTTTCGGATAAAGAAAAATTTTGAGACTTAAGGAAGGCTCTGTCAGCTAAACATCTTTGGAGATCATGTCTTACCCTGAATAGTTCATCATTTGTGTTATTTAAATCCATTCTGAGATGTTCAATCTGGATTTGATAATCCATCGACTCTTTGATTCTCATTAAATCTGCTTCCATAGCGGAATTATCTTTGGGAGTTCCGCTATTTATAGATTCTGCAATTAATTGCTCTATTCTGGAATTCAATTTTCTAATTTGTTCTTCTTGAAAAAATACTCGAGTTTGAGATTCTTCGAATTTTTGCTGAATATCATCGCCTGGCATTGTGTGTATTCCTGGTTTTCTCCCCATTATCCTTTTCGTGGGTGATTCAAGTTGTTTTTGAAGTTGCTTGATTAGATCACTTTGTTGGGTTGATGCTCTCTCAAGTTGATGAATTTTCAAAAAAGCTTTTGCAACAATATCGCTATGAATTGCTATAGCCTTATTAATTTTTTCTTGTGAATTGCCTCCCTTAGAATTTAATAATGAAACCAAATCCTCGGATGTACTGCTCATTGGGATAGGATCATTTGACATTGATCTCAGGTATTCTTCAGCATCGCCCAATGATTTTTCTTCTCTATTAAACCAAGTGCTCAATGATCCCAGCATGTTGAATTGCGTTTCTTTCAGCTCTTTATTCTGAGAAATCAAGTTCTCAACAACATTTTTGGATTCAGAAAGAATTTCTGCTGGTTCATACTTTGAAATGTGGAAATTCACATCAAGATCATTCAACATTTTAAATCTCTCTTCTTCCGCTTTCAATTCATAATTAGTAACAAGAGACCCAATCCTATCTGTTACTTCTTCAATTTGTGTTAATGGATCATCAGGATTATATACAGGAACATTTGTGACAACAGGCTTAGCTGGTCTCAGTACAATCCCATCTGCACTTGAATAACTTTGACATGAAGAAATCTGAGGAGCTTGTTTAGTATTTACATCAAAATATTTTTGTGCTTTCGACTTTTTAGGCATTTTTGCATTATTTTGATTATTTTTGTTGCCCAAAACACCATAGCTTTGAACACTTTTGGTGTCTGAAGACATTCCCTAACGAGATCAATGGCACTTTTAAGATTTTGGGAGATTTTGTTGTAAGTAGAATTTTTTTCACTTTCCAAACGATCAATTAGGTTTCCAATTATTATCTGGACGATTATTTTGTACAAGAATTTATTATTGAAGAGCAATGAATCAATAAATTCATTCAACCACAGTTTAAAAACATTCTTAAGATGACCATTTACTCTTGATATCATTTGAATTATCAATGAAAGTACCAAAGAAAATATTACACTGATGTCTCTCCAATTCTCCATTCGATTTGTACACATTAATTCAATATATGTTCTTGGGATGATCTCTCTGTGAGTTTCTCTTATTGTTTGATCGACTTTTTTCTCATCTGTCAATCTCAATGTCTCTTCATTTGTTCTTCTGATTGTTTCTTGATATGATCTTATTGGAAAATTCTCAATTGTTATTACTGGTATTCTATTTAGTAATTTTGAGTTCTTTTTTCAAGAATAGAAGGGAATACAGTGACAAATATGATATTTATTTTGGAATCTGGAAATAGTGATTAGATATGATTAAATTTGATCACAATCTTAGGAAATTGCTCATAAATACAATATGCCAGATAAAACAGAATTTCATTTATCTAAATGATGATAATGAATTCAAAAACAATGACTTTTAACTCATTAAATCATAATAATTGTCATTGGATAAACAATTTTGAATAAAAAATTTGGTATTGACACAATTGTATACATGTTTTTAGATCCTATTTGCGTGAGATCAGCATTACAATGATGAGAACAATAAAATTGTATATGATAAGTCATTATATTAGTTAATGAATTATTAACTTGTTTTGATACTGCTGTTGAAGTAGAGAATGAAGATGATGAGTGTTCAATGAAAGAATGCGACACTTCAAGAGACCCCGACCAAACACAGAATAGATGGTTTTGATTATTTTGGAATATGCAATACACCATCTTTCTTGATCCTGCTCCAGACACACAAATAACTCCTTCAGTTGGACTGTTATTATGAACAATGTTAGCATATGACAATGTTACTGAATTTGAAGTTAACAGAATGCAACAGCTACCAGATGCCTTGTTGTTTGAGAAAGTGCAGTGGGAACTTTTGAATGAGGATGGAGAATCAATAACAATACCAGAATATATTTATGCGTTATTCATTGAACAGTTTGTGTTATCGATTCTCTGATTTCCATAGTATAAGCGAATTGGATAATATCCAGATGTTGTATGAGAGCAATTTGAGACTGAAAGAAACTCCACTTGATTCATTTGAGAAGCCCCAAGATAAGAAAAATGACCACCAGATGAAGCCCCACAAGAACATTTGTTGGCACATATCATTTTTAGATAAGAACTCGAAGAAGTCCATATTGCTCCCCCATGATTCGAACAAACACAGTTATAAAGCATTGAGTAATTGACATTCATTAAATAAGAACCAACTGAAACACATATAACACCACCATTTCCAGAGAAAATGAAAGATCTTGAGAAGTAGCAGTTCGAAATATTAATATAATTTTGGTAATAGACCTTCCTTTGTCAATATGCTCACTTTCACACCCTAAACCAACAATGATAAACATGAGAGGCATTTTGCCATCAATACTTGTTGCAAGTATTGGCAAGGAGTTACATGAAAGAAACATTATAATAATTTGAAACAAGCAATTATTCATTGAAAAATCCCTCGTTTCCAGTTTCTTTAATATGCAAACGTTACATATTTATGAGGGTCATTGTCTGATATTCTTTGGTACATTGATAAGGAGACAACGGGCAGTGTCATTTTATTTTTCGAATCGATCTATCAATGCAAAAATGAAAGAGTGTCTTTGAACTTCTTTCAAAAAATAGTTGATTGCGAGGGATGTTTTTTTATGATATCGATGTGAAATATGAACTAGTGTTTTAACTCACACTAATTGAAAATATTTCAACTATCAAATCATTCATAAAAGTCAATTATGGGATTTTGTTCTTTTTTTGTGAACGATGCGAATATTCTTAATTAGACTGCTTTAAATGTCTAATATTTCGTTTCTATAATGAATAAAAGCCCACATTGTAATGTTAAACATTATTCACCCATTCATTAACATGTTTTGGTTAGCCACTTATACCAAATTTTAGAAAAAAACCGATTGTTCCACAATTTTAGTAGAATATTAATGTAATTCTTGTCTTGTGATCAGAATGTTAACAAAACGGTCTAGTATTTCTAAAAATCCTGCTGGGTTTTCCTGTTGATGGTCCCTCAAGAACGGAATTATATGTCCTCATTATGATATGAGATGTTAGATATTAATGCTTAGCCTTATAGCAATGAACAATCAATACTGTTTGAAAAACTAAATCTGGGGATAAAAATTCATTTATCCCATAAAATATCCCATAATAATGAGCTCATTTATCTCAGGATTTCAATCAAATATACCAGATATTTATATTTTTCCCCAAAATATTCGATTCTCGAGTTTGTACCCTCAAACGAAATCAAAAATGAAAGTTATGATTTCTAATTCTAGTTTAAAAGAAGAAGTATTCTCAATATCGTACGAAGGAAGCGATTTTTTCAATGTTAGTCCAGGAAAAATAACTGTTGTCTCTGGTGGAACTGAGATAATAAATGTGAGTTTTTTTCCAAAGGATATCGGCTTGTTTTATGGTATTATTACAATTACGAGTGGATATTTATACAAAGTGAAGGTAAGTGGAGAGTGTATTCCTTTCTTTTTGGAAATACCAGATGTGAAATCAGATTTTTGGTGTTTTCGAGACAATGAATTCATTAAAACAATTCCATTTTCTAATAAATCGCCATTAGAAGAGTTAAACATTCAATGTAAATCTTCTTTGTCGAGCATTGTCATTGAACCCAGTGAGTTTGTGTTAAAACCCTTAACCCAGAAGCAGGTGAAAATATCATTATCGGAGCCATTTAAACAAAATGAAGGAATTTTTGTTAGTATAAATTGTAATAATATAAAAAATGCAATGAATATTCCAATTAGAATTGGAAAAAATACTCATGTTATTGATTTTGGTAAGTGTTCTGTAGGATGCATTGCTTTTAATCATGTATTTTTTGAGAAATCTCAAAATATTGATTCAATTCCGTTGCCTTTTATTTATACCGAGTGTAATAGGGATAAGACAGAATATATTTTTTCTTTTAACTCAAATACTCCCGGCTGTTACAAGGAAACTATAGCTTGTGACAATATAGATCTTCAACTAATTGGCGAAGCTATTGAAAAGCCATATTCAATGAATATTAGAAAAGAAAATGATCATCAAATAATAGAAATTGTTAATCTAATTAATGATACCATATTTGGGAAGATAAAATACTCGATTGAGAATGAAGAAAAAATTATAGAAAGTATTAAGATTGAACATAACATGACAAAGAGGATTAAGCTTCATTCAAGTAAAAATGGAGAGGTATTTCCATTTTTGTTTGAATGGAATAATAGTGTTCATCAAGATGTAAATGACATCTATTCTGATTTTTTGGAACCGAATAACACAGAAATTGTGGATTCTGAAATTGAATTTGAAAGTTTAAATGAGAATCACCTGAATATATCACCATCTGTTTTGATATTTCCAAATGTGCAATCAAGTTCAAAACCAATATGTGTACATATTGATAGTGAAAAGTCATACTCTGTGAGTGCTCCAGAATGGATATCTATTGATGATGATGACTCTACTTCATTAGTTTTTAAATGCAATGATATTAATGATCCATTTCAGGTTTCTTATATTGAAATTATTAATGATAATCAAGAATCTATGAAAATACCTGTTTTAGCATACAATGGTAAATCAGAAATACAAATTCCTAAAGAAGTGATACTTGAGTATTCAGAAGACGACGCCAAGTATCATGGAAGTATTCAAATAACAAATATGGGGAACATTAGTGGTTTTGTTGCTTTTAATAATCAAGGAATGATTAAACTTTCAGTTGATAAGATGATTATTTCTCCCAATCAAACAATAAATGTGGAAGTAATATCGGTTTCGATACAAAATGGATCAATCATTGAATATAAGTTCTGTGATGAGATATTTAGAGAGATTCTATCAAAACAAGGTATTAATGAATATGATATATCAAGTGCATCTAATCTAACATATCCTGATCTATCCCTTTTTAATTCTATCACAATCGGTGATCAGTTGAATGAATTTATTTTCGATGATCAAGTTTATGTGAATAGTGAGATTCCTATTCAGTCAAAAATTATCATATCTCCAGAAAGAGTATCATGTTCTTTAAAGGAACCTTCAGAGATTAGTCTTATTAATTTATCAAATGAAATAATCAGTTTTTCTATAACACCCAGCACCCCAACGGTGATTGTTCAGCCATTATCAGGAGAAATTGGTCCATATGAGGAATTCCATGTTGAAATTCAGCTTCTTAATCCTGTAAGATCTATTCTGCGGATTGATGCTAATAACTGCCAACTAAATGTGCCAATCGATTTCAACGAAAACACCAATATATCAAGTACAACTCTTTTTACCCTTGATACAGATGGTATAGATTTTGGAGCTTGTGATTTTGGATCAACAAAATCAGCTTCGATAAATATCTTTAATCCATCTTCAGCTTCAATTGAGATTGATTTATCTCTCGAAACACATTCTAATGATTTCAAGTTTTGCAAGAAATTAAAAATAGAACCACATGATCATAATTTGCTTAATATTAAGTTCAATCCCAGGAAAAAAGGTCTATTCACAAACAGGATCCGTCTCTCGTGTAATGATCAATTCACATATGTGACTTTGAATGGGAATTGTGTCTCTGATGAGAGTTTGTTTTTAACAAAGAAAGATATTGTTTTCCCTTCATGTACACCTGGTACAATGCGGAGGATCCATATAAAACTTACCAACAAATCATCTATGTCAAAAGAGTATAGTCTTATCACCCAAAAACCATTTTTCACACCTTTGAATAGGATATCAATATCAGGCAACAGTGATGTCATCATTTCTCTTCACTTTTTGCCTAACAAAGAAGGATTTTTCCATGAAGAGCTTGAAGTGATGGGAGAGAAAAAGAGCATATATCATTTATATGGGGATTGTAGTAAGAAATAACACATTTTACTTAAATGAATAACCCATTGATTTCAAACGAAGAATTACATGTCTTGAAAAATTGATTTCGGATAATTCATCATAGTACTTATTCAGAGTTTGATAAATTGCATATTGTTGATCTTTCGTTCCATATTCAAGCACTCTTTGAATTACATAGTTTCCAAATCTATCACCAATCATTGTTCGGATTCTTTCATCTTGTGACTCACCATCATAGATGATTTCATTAAATATTTCGTTTTTCTCATCATTACTAGCATTTCTAATACACTTCTCAATAACATTAGATGCAAACTTGTGAATAGAAAAACTATAATAGTAACCCTTGAATTTTTCAATTAAACATGATACTTGATCAGCAGAACCTGATTCGAGAATGTTTTGTACAACATAGTTTCCATATTGATTAAGGGCAAGTTCGTTCCCTCTTTTCATTACCTCTACTATCAAAGGTTCCAAACTCCTCAAAGTCGGATTGGAGAAAATGTGCTGGACAACACGGCATCCGCAATTATCTACTACTAAAGAAAACACATGAGGTTGGATCAATTCGATTATCTCAGGAAGCCTATCTGGAATTTTAGTGATAATGTCTTGAATAATCCTATTTCCATTTAGAGAATAGCACATTGGGATAAAATATGGCTTTAATGATATGAACAGGTTATCCACCAAAGGCGGAGAAGCTCTTTCAACAAACTTTTGCAAAACCCTGCATCCATTTTGATTCTCAGTCATAGTTTGCATGTCAGATTTTATTGCTTCAAGGATAACAGAACATTGCTCATTGTCTGCAACCTCGCACATTTTTTGAATAACATAATTAGCATATTGGTCGTACACAAACTCAACAATATTATCTCTAATAGCATTAAAAATGACATTCCTTCGGTTCTGATCTCCATCCTGTAGCTCCATTTGAATAGTTCTGCATTCATTCCTATCCCTTGATAAATTCCGGATTTTCATTTGTTCAATCATTAATGGAGTCGAAAAGGCTGTTAAAAGATTATTCTCTAGAATACTATAGAGCTCTAAAGGGGTAGTTTTCTCACCTGTGGCTGATTCCCATAAATCTACAGATATCAGATGAGCGCTATGTACTTCTGGTCGAACCTCGTTTCGAACAGGCGAATGGGGGAATGTAACTGATTGGCTCCTGTTAATTTTTAGGCTCATTAGGATAAATAAAAGTGCCCATTTTGTAAATTTTGTAAACTGTATGTGAGGTGATGTAATTTACTCAACCCAATGGATCTTGGAGGCGATTTCCTTATTTCCTGGTTGCCATTCTGGAGCAGCATAACCAAGAGCTACGGCCATTGGAGCTTTATCGTCTGGAAGGCCTAATAATTGTTGAATAGCCTTTCCGTTACCCATTCTAGCACAACCAACGGTTGTGGATTGGATTCCAAGAGAGTGAGCAGCAAGGAGCATTGAATCTGTTACTATACCCATGTCGTATTCTGCGCAATCTTCACGAAGTGGGCGAGAAGCAACAAGGAAAACAGCTGCTGGAGCACCATAGAAAATGCAGACTGGGCCTGGATTTCCCATAAAATCTTTGAACCCTTGTGGGAGATTTGAATAAACAGCTTCAGCAACCTGGTCAAGGATTTCTTGTTTATCAACAACAAAGAAATCAAGTGACTGGTAATTGCAGCCAGTGGGAGCACGACGACCTGCTTCTACAATCTTTTCAAGGTCTTCACGTGAAATCTTCTTCGAGTTGTTGTACTGGCGGCAAGTACGTCTTTGCTGGACTGCCTCAAACATTATGTGGGTGAATTCACTTTCGGTTTTTATCAATGTCAGGATTGTCCGGCCAATTGTTGAATAGATTAGGCTAAATTTTGTTAATTTTCCCCTCTGTTTCCCTTGCCAGATGGCTAACGTTATCGTTTTTGCACTTTTTCCCAAGGGATATCAGTTCCTTTATGCTTGTACGGTGTATTGCGATATTGAGTTTGTGAGATACTGCTGAGTTAGATATTTTCATGACCAAAGAGAGAACCAAAGCAATTGATTCGTCTGTGAATGCTTTAAGTTTCCAAACTCTATCAATAAATTTGAGTACCCTTGGTACAAATGACATTAGAATCTCTTCATATTCTGAGAAAACTTTCACGAGAGTCAAGAAGCTAATCAAAATAGAATAATATAGCTGGATTATTTCTTCGGTTTCGGTTTCCTTAGCTTGTTGGTATTGACAAAGAACAAAAAGCTGATCAATATACAATTCGAATGTTGCTGAATCAACATTAGTGCCATATACATAGAACATATCGGATAATGCATTAACAACAGATATATAAAAAGGCTGTATAAAATCAACCTCATTAGAGGAGAATAGTAATAAAAGTCTCATTAATGGCTCTTGAATATAGCTAATACCAGATTCTTTGGCAGCAAAAAAGTAACTACCTACCACAGAAGATGCTCTCCCAATTATACTGGGATTGCCTGTGTTCAAAGCGATATCAAGACAATAAAATAACCTTATTCTCCTTTCTTCTGATAATGGAGGACTCTCTCTTATAATACATGATAATGATGCAAATACCTCTTCAAATATGATAAAAATGTTGTGTTCTATAATTGAAAGATATGTCTCAATTGTTCTATGCATTAATTCTTCAATTGACTGTTGATTAGCATTCGGTATTAGTCGAAGATAGCAAAATGTTATTGTTGATACAAGAGATGATTGTTGTATCTGATGATAAACGGGTTGATTTTCGGACAATAATGAGAGGCTATTCTTAAATGACTCTAAAGATTGCTCCAAAATATTATAAATAATATTCATGCTAGTCTCTGGCAATCTTGAGACAATTTTCCCTATAGATCTATATGGGTTTCCGATAAACTCACTTTCTCGCATTTGTTCATTATTTAACATTTTCTCTATAATTTCGATAAAAAAATGAATATTTGACTCAAGAACAGTATCTGGAAAAGCAGAGCTCATTGATTCAATAATTTGGCATACCAAATATTGAATATATGATGAGCATTCTTGGTTTAATACTTTGTTAATTGTATCAAAAAGTAGATTCAATACTCGATAATCACTGAAAACAATGGGAAAACATGATATTATACTCGAGATAAGAGCTAATGATATTGTTTGGTATGTTGAATATGGACTGTCGACAAAATATAAAACATATTCGATGTTATCAGAAAAATAATTAACTAAAATGTTATTAGAAAAACCTTCAACGCAAAATGAAAGCATACATAATAGGGAACAATAATGGTGTCCAAGCTCTGATGAATCCTTATACTGAGCCAAAATTTCAATAACATTATCAAATACTTCTTTAGGGGATGATCTAAAGCATGATTTTAAACATGTGCATGCATATAAATCGCATAGGCTTTTATCTAATCTATCCACATCTCCTCGATTAGGTTCAAAATGATTAATCATAATATTCATTAGGTGTGGCAGTAAACTAGGGGCTATTTGGGCCATAAATGAATTGTTTAATGCTAACTCGCACTCATAATCAAAAAATAACTCCCAGAAGCTTATTGAAATGCTAATAAACTCTGTATAACGGCAATTAAATCCATTTATAGTGATCTCCATAATTTCGAATATCAAGTCCTTAATAATATCTGATGTATACAAGCAAGTTATTAATGATTGAAGCACCTCGTGAATATGCAAATAGAGAATAAGCTCAGCATTTGGCAAAAGATATTTTGTTAATTCAATAATATCATAGCAAAGAGAGCTATTATTGAAAACTCTTGGAAGGCAATTTATATATGAATTCAAACACATGATAATAATATCTTTGGAATTATCAGGACAAGATTGATGGGAGGCAGATTTCACAATCATCGACTGTAAGTATTTAAACTCAATTGGCATTGAATCAAAGTCCCATTTAGAGTTGAACTGCATATTCCTGAACATTTCTGTAAATACTGTCATAACTGAGGTTATGTTGTCGAAATTAATATTCTCTGGATCACATGATTCAATGAGAAACCCAATTAAATCAGCCCATTTTTCATCTTCAACCATAAAGAGTTGAGCCATGCAACTAGCACACATGTTTCTAACATAATCAACTTTGGAAAATAAAGATCTTTTGAGGGAATCTTTAAGAAAATCTCTCATTGAACTAAGGCCTTGAGAAAACCAAGTTGTCCTAATCCTTCCTAGTAAAACAGTTCTAGACGGTGTGAAAACATGTTTCAACGATGACAAAGCTAAGAAAACCAACCTATCATCCGAAAAGCAATCCGATATTACGCTAGTATTGGCATAAATATAAGTTATTATATCATTTGACATTAAATCATCTAAGTATTGCTGTGATTCCATCCTAATCGTCTCTTCATCGTTTCTAGAATTTTTTAAACATTCTCTAAAAAGATTATGGTCAAATCCATTATCATTCATTCAACCAAAAAAAGAAAAAATTGCTGCAAAAAGGCACACAGTGACACTTTTCCTCATAACTGATAAAGCCCCTTTATACTCTGTTATTGGGAGTTTTTACTATTGATTATTCACTCTTTTTTGTGAATATCTATTTTTTGAGAAGCTGAGTGAATTCTGAATATTAGAATTTCAATATCAATTAAAACTCCAATGAATATCATTGAGCTGATAATGCAATTTATTATTTCGATTCGGTTGTTTAGAAAATAATTATTGAGCCCCCTCCTTTCACATTGATAACTTCCGAAATTGTTCAAACTTGATATAGATCACGCTTGAAATGTAATATGAGCATTTTATTGAGGAGAAATGGGTCTGAATTCAAATTAGGTAAGTAAGTAATCCACAAAACAAAAATATTTTGAATGATAAAAATTCTCAAATAAATACAACTGGTAAACTTTCTTCGAGTTTCTGACTTCCATTGAGATTTGGGGCATTTTTTCTATAAAAATAAGCAACAATAAGAAGAGTTATAAGAACAATTATCGAAACTGAATAAACAGCCCAGGAAATGCGTGATTGACTCGGAATACTGCAAATAAGTGAACTAGAATAATCAAAAGAAAAGGTTTGGGTTTCCTGGAAAGAATTATTAGTGGTTGATACAGAAATATCGGTAGAGAATGAAGATGAATGATATATGAATGAATGAGAAATTTCAAGAGAACCTTCATAAACACTGAAAAGGGTGTTTTGATTATTCTGGAAAATACAATACATCATCTTTTTTTGTGTTTCCCCTGAGACTTGAATGACCCCACCCAAAGATGGACTATTGTTATGAACAATATTAGCATTCGTCATTAAAAGAATCCCGGATTCTGAATAGAAGTATAAACATATATAGTTGGAAACCTTATTGTTTGAGAATGTGCAGTGTGTGCTTGTAAATGAGAATGGATGATGCAAATAAATACTTGAGTATGCATAAGCATTGTTCATTGAACTGTTCGAATTATCAAATCTTTGATAACCTGATTGTGACCAAATAGAATAAAAACCAGTAGTTGATGGAGAACAATTTGATATTGACAGATACTCAACTTGATTCATCTGAGAAGTTTTAAGATAAGCAAAATGATAATAAGATGAAGCAGAGCATCTACTAGCACAAATCATTCCTAGATATGAACTTGAAGATATGAAGTTTATTGCTCCTCCTGAATCGCTACATTTGCACTCATAGAACATTGTGTGATATACTTTCATTAAGTAAGATCCACTTTGAACATATATTACTCCTCCATTTCCAACATATGTGGAAGATCTTGAGAAAAAACAGTGTGAAATATCAATATTTTTCTGAAAATATGACCTTCCTTGATCAATATTTTCTTTTTCACACCCAAAACCAACACTCCTAATAGACTTCTCCTCGAATATGAGTTTGAGCACAAATAGTGAGTATTTAATTAGTAACATTTTCAAAAATGAATTTATATTCAATTTGAGATGAACCATTTGACAACGATATATGTCAGTTTTCCCTACAATTATAAGAATAATTCGAAAAAAATTGATAACTAACGAGAAATGTAAAGATTTCAAATTTGTGTAGATGAGAAATATAATTAAAACCCGGGTTAAAAACAATAAAAAAAACAAATATTTATATCAATGCAAAGGCTACAGATTCCGCAGTATTAAAGTATTCTATTAGCTGACCATAGGTATTGTCCCGAATGTTTTTTGAAAATGGTATTGTTCCTTTAATATCAATGAGCTTTCTGTCAATTTCGAATAAAAAGACCCTATACATCCATAATACCCTTGGGACATCGCATTCTAAAAGAGCAGCTCTGATATTATCATACAAAGGCTGAATTTCTTGTATTAATGAATTCGGAAGCATTTTGATAACTTTAGGTAGCCTCCTTGTGAATCTATCAGAAAACTCTTGATACATATTCACAGTCATCCTTGGGGCTTGTTTGAGTTGGTTGATAAAAGGAGAGAGTGGTTTAAGCGAGAGGAGATCAATGAGAGGAGTTTTACGATCAGTACAAAAGCGAAGGAGCTGAGAAACGTTAATATATGATAATGCTCCCTCGTCATTTGATGAGACCAAAATATTCCACTCATCTTTGGGATTCCCTTCGATCTTCAAATATGTCATAAAACGACGGAAAGAATCATAAGATATTGACCCAACATCTGTACAATTACACAACCAGAGAAGATCTCTTGTTTGAAAAGATAATAATTTGTGCTTCTCGCCAAAAGCTTTCCCTGATATCCTCAGAAACTCCGAAAAATCAACCATTGAATTAGAATAAATACTGTAATCAGAAAAAAATGGTGTTACCATTGTTTCAGGAAAACACTTTGATAGGATTGATATTGCACATTCAACATGAATCTGTGAAGGCTCCAAATAATCATTTCCAATAGTAGTTTTTAGTATACTATTCATGTTTGGAAATGTGAAATCAATTGAAAAAGAATATATTGTTGATATAAAAGAGAATTCGAAAAAGCTATACACACCAGTTAATATTTCATTAAACAATTGAACCATACCGTTTGTGGATTCATACTTATTTAAACAATATGAAACATCTGCAAATGCCTGGTTAACCAAATGTTGAAGTTTGTATTTTGCAGATAACCATTCTGTCAGAATTGATTCAATACTTGAACGGAAGCGATTTTCAATTGAACGAACTGTGGGATCAAGAAGGAACTCATTCATCATATGCAGTATCCATGGAAGAGGTTTTGTAGATTTCAATATCAAATCCTTGTTTTTAAAAGTTATAACAGATAAATCTGTAGCATTAGGTAAAGTGTATGGTTGACAAAAGTATGTGACCATCATGGTTAATAGTTGAGGTATTGAATTCAATCTTTCTGTGTCAATATCGTAATTTGGAGGATAAAACTTTTCAAGAGGCTTCTGATCTGGTATTTGTGTTGCAAATTTACTCTCATCAATTTCTGGCGCGCTTTTATTTTGGTTATCTTTCATCAAACTATCATCAGTTTGGACTTCTTTGGTTTTCATTAACATTGATATGTTAGTCATTAGCATTTGACTAGAATTATTTTGCTTTTTCCGAGCTTCATTAAGATCTCCTTTTGTCAATGAGCTCTTGCTAGCTGAAATTGTGGCCATTTTAGATTTAGAAAGAGTTATTGGAATCTCCTTCTTCTTCTTTTTTTCTATACCAACCATATCTGAAGTATCAACTGATATATCACATTTCTCAATATGAGTGAGATCATATATTTCTTTGTCTTTAATATCAATCGTTTTCTTCATTTCTTCAATAGTTAATAATGAATCATGGTATAATTTTATGTAGCCCATATCTCCAGCCCTAAGCTTCTCGATTTCTTCTGAAAGCGCCTCATTTTGTTTAATTTGAGAAATTATCTCCTCATTAGATTTTGCCAATGATTGATCAAGAGATTCAATTCTGTTTGTATTTTGGTTAATATTAAACTGCAATTGCTTAATCTGTCCTTGAGCAAAATCATTGTCAAATTGCATGTTGGAAATCACTACATCTTTATCATTAGATTCCTTTATTAGATTTGCGTTCCTCAATTCTAAATCTGCTATTTTCTTATGACAATCCACTATTGATGTCTGAAACACCTCAATTTGTTCAATGAGGTGATCTTTCTCTTGAGTTAATAAGCTAATGCTATTTTGAAGAGGTTCAATCGCTTGTGTAAACTGTCCCACAATATAGTCTATTCTTGGAAGAATGCCAGAATAAAACTGTTGTACTCGCCGAAGGAGCTTAGCTTTGTCTGAATAGTTGCTCTTTTCAAACAGAATTATTCTATTAAATGCATATGTATATATTTGGAATAGTTTTTCTTGCATTTCCATTTGTTCCATTGGAGAAACATTTGGGTTAACGTTGTTAAACGCAGATAAAGCATCATCTAGCTCTTGAGCAATTGAGGTAATCTCATCTCGAGCATTTCCTCCTTTATGTTCATCTATCATTATTATATGTTCTGGCTTGATAAGATTAGTTTTTGAGCCTTGCATATATAAAGCCTCGATTGGCTGGGGTTTGTAGTGATTACCAATATTTGGAGCCTGGGGAGATGAATTATGCTGCAAAAATTTCCGAAGAGGATCTTTATCCTGGTATTTCTCTTGTACTATTTTTGCAGGTGGGTTCTTCGAATTTTTTGTTGGATTTGGCGATTGGGGCTCAATATGTGAAGCTGATGATGATGTAGAGACTTTAACATTAGGAACTAATCCACTGGTTAATATGCTCTCAGTTAATGGTGGCAATGGGCCCCTAAGCCATTTTAAACGATCTTCCATAAAATCTAGCTTTATAAACGATTTTTTGGATTTTCTCCATGAGTGTTTGGTTTTTTCTAATATTATGTTGGGTATTAAAGGATTAGGAAAATGTTTGGAATAGAATTTAGGATTTTTTTTGGCATTTTTTTGTTGAAACCAGAAGTTGTATTTCAACATAATGATAAAACAAAACATGTTGAAAAGAAGTTTTTGTCATGTTTGAACAAATACCTAGATGAGTATTCAGGTCAAGACAGGATTATTTTGGGTGATTTGTGTGATTTTGGAGTTTTTTGTCAATTCATTGATTTTCTTGAGTCAGGATGTATTCCTAGTGATAGAAATGATCAGATTGGAGTTATTAATATGTTGAGAGAATGGGAATCACATTTTGGAATTGTTGATAGTTTTCGTTTTCGTCTTTGTTGTCAAGAGAAAGATGGAATTGTTGTTTATAATGGAGACAAGTATGAAGTTAATATTGGATGTTTGTTGTTTCATAGTGTAGTTTTTCGAGAATTCTACAAGAATAGTTGTGGAATGGTTTTTAAATTTGATTCATCATATTCTAGAGAATCATTTGAAGTGTTTCTAGATCTGATTCATAATCGAATCATTTATCCAAGTGTTGAAAAAGCAGGTGATGTTTACGATATTTGCAATTGTCTTCATTGTGATTCTCTTTGTCAACTTCTTAATGATGATTCATCTGAGAGAGTTCTCTCTCTCCTAATACAAAACCAAGATCATAATGATTGTATAGATTTCTCAAAATATGAAAGATCGATTACTCAAAAGATAGAAACATATTTGAAGAATTCAAGCTTCTGTTTGGTTTCTCTTCCATCATTATGTCGCATCTTTGCTCATTCTAATCAGACTTTCTCTTTATCTTCTTTAGAACCTTTCTTGATTGGATGTATGAAACATCATGGAACTGGTGCTCAGTGTATTCTAAACAAGATCAAATATCAAAAGCCTTCAGATCTATCTGAACTGAACAGATTTCTCCAAATCATGTCTATTGAAGACGCAAATGATATATATGATAACACTAATCATGCTCTATCATCCTTCCAGAGAGAATTCCTTTCGATGAGAGATGAAATCCAGAGAATTTCTCAAAGATATGAACAAACTGTTAATGAGATGAATACTAGACTAGAGAACCAAGATAAAGTGATAAAAAGAATGGAATCAGAGATCAGTTCTGCAAAAGCGACAATTGGAGAGAAGAATAATATGATTCTTGAAAAAGACTTGAAGTTAGCGGAGAACACAAGGTTGATTCAAGCTAATGAAGAAACTTTTATAGAGAAAAATATGCAAATTCAAGCCAAAGATGACCAATTATCCCAAATTAAGAAAGGAACCGAATTTCCATTTAAGTCATTAACAAAATTGCACTGAATTTCGCTGATTCTAGTGATGTATCTGTATCTTAAACTTAAAAAGTAAACAGACCCCTCAAATAATTTCACTTTCAGCCTAATCGAATGATAACAATCCCACCCGGGGACCTAAAAATTATTAAAAGGCTAGGGAAAGGAGGTTGTGGCAAGGTTTATTTGGCTGAATCTCAAACTTTAGGGAAAGTAGCTCTGAAAATTATTTTTTTAGAAGGAGATGATCCAATAATCAAAGAATTCCTGAAAGAAGCTGAGTTACTATCTCAAATGAATTCTCCTGACATTATTCGTTTTTATGGAATATCAAAATCTGAAAAAGGTGAGTGTATAGTGATGAAATATGCAAAAAATGGATCACTCTATGATTATATGAAAGATTTGAGGAAGAAGAAACTTGAAGATACTTTTTCTTGGGATCAAAGGTATAAAATAGCAAAATCAATAACCAGAGGACTGTTTTGTATCCACTCTAAAAGAGTATTGCATCGAGACATGAAAAGTTTGAATATTCTGTTGACTAAAAAAATGAAAGCAAAAATATCAGATTTTGGCTTATCCAAAATCAAAATAGAAACACAAAAGACATTCTCGAGTCTTTATGTTTCGAACGATGTTTCTGGTACAATATGTTGGAAAGCACCAGAGACTTTTTCAATAGATAATCCATACACACATAAGGCAGATATATATTCTCTTGGAATAATTTTTTGGGAAATTGCATCTTGTCAAGTTCCTTATGAAGGGGTTGATGAATATTCTATTATGAACTCTGTTGAGAAGGGGAAGAGACCTCAGATTCTAGAGTCGTGTCCTGGGGAATTCAAAGATCTCATCGAACGATGTTGGTCTCATGACCCCAAACATAGGCCTGATTCTTCTTCTGTTTTGAAACAGATTTCTGAGATTAAAAAAGATTACCAGAAAATCGGAAAATGGAAATCAACAAAAGCACCAGATTTCGAATCAAATATCTTCGAAGCAGCTGCAAAGGGAAAACTAACAAGCATTATATATATGTTAGCGAATGGAACAAATGGCAATGAAAAGTATCAAAGAAACGAAAGTTATGATGGATGGTTGATGACTGATTGTACACCTCTCCATTTCTCTGCAAGATATGACCATCTTAGTGTTGTTGAATATCTAGTTAATCAAAAAGCTGATATAAATGCTAAGAATAATTGGTTGATACTTTAATTTTTGATTGGACTCCTCTTCATTATTCTGCTCAATTTGGTCAACTTAGTGTTGTTGAATATCTAGTTAATCAAAAAGCTGATATAAATGCAAAAAATAAAGATGATTTGACTCCTCTTCATTTAGCTGCTGCTAATGGTCATCTTAGTGTTGTTGAATATCTAGTTAATCAAAAAGCTGATATAAATGCAAAAGGCAATGATGATTTGACTCCTCTTCATTATGCTGCTTCGAATGGTCATCTTAATGTTGTTGAATATCTAGTTAATCAAAAAGCTGATATAAATGCAAAAAACGAAGAAAATATTACTCCTCTTCATTTAGCTGCTGCTAATGGTCATCTTAGTGTTGTTGAATATCTAGTTAATCAAAAAGCTGATATAAATGCAAAAAACGAAGATAATATTACTCCTCTTCATTTAGCTGCTGAAAATGGCCATCTGAGGGTTGTTGAACATCTAGTCAATCGAAAAGCTGATATAAATGCAGAAAATAAAGATGATTTGACTCCTCTTCATTTAGCTGCTGCTAATGGTCATCTTAGTGTTGTTGAATATCTAATTAATCAAAAAGCTGATATAAATGCAAAAAATAATGATGATTTGACTCCTCTTCATTTAGCTGCTAGATTTGGCCATCTTAGTGTTGTTGAATATCTAGTTAACCAAAAAGTAGATATAAATGCAAAATCTACAAGTGTTGAGTTTTTATATTTAATATGACTCCTCTTCATATAGCTGCTCAAAGAGGTCATCTTAGTGTTGTTGAATATCTAGTTAATCACAAAGCTGATATAAATGCAAAAAATAAAAATGTTGATTTTGTATATTTAATGAGACTCCTCTTCATTATGCTGCTATTAATGGTCATCTTAGTGTTGTTGAATATCTAATTAATCAAAAAGCTGATATAAATGCAAAAAATAATGATGATTTGACTCCTCTTCATTTAGCTGCTAGATTTGGCCATCTTAGTGTTGTTGAATATCTAGTTAATCAAAAAGCTGATATAAATGCAAAAAATACAAGTGTTGAGTTTTTATATTTAATTGGACTCCTCTTCATTGGGCTGCTTATAGTGGTCATCTTAGTGTTGTTGAATATCTAGTTAATCAAAAAGCTGATATAAATGCAAAAGATGAAGATGTTGAGTTTTTATATTTAATATGACTCCTCTTCATTTTTCAGCAGAAAATGGTCATCTCAGTGTTGTTGAATATCTAGTCAATCAAAAAGCTGATATAAAATCAAAAGACAAAGATGATTTGACTCCTCTTCATTGGGCTGCTAGATTTGGCCATCTTAGTGTTGTTGAATATCTAGTTAATCAAAAAGCTGATATAAATGCAAAATCTACAAGTGTTGAGTTTTTATATTTAATATGACTCCTCTTCATATAGCTGCTCAAAGAGGTCATCTTAGTGTTGTTGAATATCTAGTTAATCACAAAGCTGATATAAATGCAAAAAATAAAAATGTTGATTTTGTATATTTAATGAGACTCCTCTTCTTATAGCTGCTGCTGGTCATCTTAGTGTTGTTGAATATCTAATTAATCAAAAAGCTGATATAAATTCAAAAAATAAAGATGATTTGACTCCTCTTCATTTAGCTGCTGTTAATGGTCATCTTAGTGTTGTTGAATATCTAGTTAATCAAAAGGCTGATATAAATGCAAAAAATAATTATGTTGAGTTTTTATATTTAATAATACTCCTCTTCATTATGCTGCTAATAATGGTCATCTTAGTGTTGTTGAATATCTAGTTAATCAAAAAGCTGATATAAATGCAAAAGATATATTAGTTGAGCTTTTATATTTCATGATACTCCTCTTCATTATGCTGCTAATAATGGTCATCTTAGTGTTGTTGAATATCTGGTTAATCAAAAAGCTGATATAAATTCAAAAAATAAAGATGATTTGACTCCTCTTCATTTAGCTGCTGCTAATGGTCATCTTAGTGTTGTTGAATATCTAGTTAATCAAAAAGCTGATATAAATGCAAAAGGCAATGATGATTTGACTCCTCTTCATTTTGCTGCTGCTAATGGTCATCTTAGTGTTGTTGAATATCTAGTTAATCAAAAAGCTGATATAAATGCAAAAAACGAAGATAATATTACTCCTCTTCATTTAGCTGCTGAAAAGGGTAATCTTAGTGTTGTTGAATATCTAGTTAATCAAAAAGCTGGTATAAATGCAAAAGATAAAAATGATTGTACTCCTCTTCATTTTGCTGCTAATAATGGTCATCTTAGTGTTGTTGAATATCTAGTTAATCAAAAAGCTGATATAAATGCAAAAAATAAGGATGGGAAAACACCATTAAAGGTTTCAAACAAAAAAGGAAAATCGCATGTTTTTGAATTCCTCAAGAGAAAAGGAGGAAAATAAGTCAGAAGGATATTAAAAACCACATTCATAAGATTTTTTTGAATTTGTTTTCAATCTCTGGTTTTTAAGGGGTAGTGATATCATTAATAAGGTTATTTTGGAGAGAATCGAGTGAAAGCAAAAATAAAAACAGGTGTTGATGAATACTTGATGCCCTGGTGGATCCTACGGAGGTGGTAGGTAAAAATTGGAAAGAGAAGAAACCTGTTCTGGAATCATTGATGTTTTGGAGAGAAATGTGTTATTGGGTAAATATGATCAGTATATGAAATTGGATAAAAATTCTTTTTGGAGGATATGATCGTGGCAAATGGGTGTTCTGAACAGAAATGGATAAACAGAATACAGGGGAGAATGGATGGACCGAATGATCGTTTATAAGTTTTTGGGGAGATGATTTGTGATACAATAATTAGTTTAAACAGACAGTAAATTGATTGGAAAGGTGGCCGTAAACATGAATTTTTGAGGAGAGAAAAGGGGCTGATGTGACATGGATATCATAGAGATGAATTAAAAGAGAGAAAAAACATTTTGATGAATCTGTGATTTTGGTGAAGAAAATGGATAAGATATAATCTTTTGGAGAAAAAATATACATGAAGGAAATACCATTATGAGCCTTTGGGAAGCAGAAAAAACTAGATATCCAACAGCACTAAGGAAAAAGAAGAGGCAAAACTAAATAATAATACTATTGAATCCTAAAAACTAGTTTTATAGAAATTTGAGAATAAATCAATTTTACAAAAAGTGTCATATGGATCCCAGAGACGATTCTCTAGTGGGCGAATTTCAAAGACTTCAGGCAGAGCGAGCAAAACAAGAACAGAGCTTAGATTTTATCGTGAATCAAACCGGAGAAATGAAAGAAATAACAATCATGATCAACAACGAACTCACAGACAGCCTAAAAATCATAGACGAAGTGGGCACCAAAATAGATAGAATAGATGAAAAACTCCAAAAAAACGTAAAAAAGGTCGAAGAATTCGCCAAATCTAAGAACGGGTCGTTGTTTTTTGTCTCTCTCGTGTTTACCTTGATCCTTTTAGGGATGATATACTGGGCTATTTTGTAGTAAAGCGGTTTCGCATATGAGTGATCCAAATTTTCGATTTTTTTATGATGGAATTGATTTTTCTTTGCCTACTCAGTATGGAGAACTTGTTGGATGCAAATGGATTCCAGAAAATGAGAAGCCAAAGTTTATCTTAATTTATATACACGATTCTGGAGTTTTCCTGACGATCAATCATGATATTTTTGATGAAATTCTGGTAAAAAATGGGGCGGTATATGGCTGTGATCATTTTGGACATGGGAGATCACCTGGCGAAAGGCTTGCTTGTACAATTGAACATGTAATTGATGAAATAAGCGGCTTGATTAAATTGGCAAGCAATGATTTTCCTTCTGTTCCGATATTTTTGATGGGAAAGACTTTTGGAGCTCTGGCAATCATGAGGGCGGTGATTTTGTTTTCCAAAGATACCCTTGATATTGTTTCTGGCGTGATTCTTGAAACCCCTTGGATCACTAGATGGTCTTTTAAAAACATTGGCATATTTGATACAATGAAAATACAGATTATGAACAAACTATTTCCTAACCATATATATGATCATGGAGCCGAGTACCTAACATCAGAAGCCATTCAATTATATGCAGAAAAATGTGAACAGTGCTCATTATACATACCACATATGACTCCAACACTTTATCTTTCAGCAATGGAAACAATCACCAGTGCGAGATATAATATCGAATACTGGCCTTCTAATCTACCTACACTGTTTTTAATTGCAAATAGAGATCAGATTCTTGATAGTGAAGACATAAAGAATGTCCTTAACGAATACATGATACAGCCATTCACCATCAAAACATATGATAGTCCAAATGAATTGACCAAAACTCACCAAAGACATGTAGTCATGTCTGATATACTGTCTTTTATTATTGGAAACCTGAGCAATGAATAAACTTTAAATATCGTTGACGAGTTTTTGCACAATGGACCCAACATTTATTTCTCAGATTCAACAGTATGTTAAATTAGATGAAGAAACGTGTCTGGTTCACAAGTGGCTTACTCAGGTGATCTCGAAAAACGAATCAAGATCTGTTCTTTTTTTGGCAACAGAGTTTAACATTTTTCTTTTTTTTAAGAAAGAGAACGAGAATTCAATCGAACTTGATAAATGTTATCCACTTTGTGACTTGAAAAAAGCAGAATCTGTTGGAAAATTGATGTTTATTCTTCATTTCAAGAAAGATCGGATTACATTTGTCGAAGAACTCCCTACACATATTTTGGATATTATTAGTGTACATCTTCGCTATATTATGCTTCCAAAAGAGCTTCCAAAAATTGATTCATCAATTGGGCCAGACTCTCCTTCCAAAGTATCATACAAAGCTGTTGTAAGGCGATATAGAGCCAAAATGAAATGGAATGGAAGTGTCGCTACAGAAAAAATGCTTACTGGTATTCAACAGTTTATAGATTCTGAACCTAATAGGGTTGATCTAGGGTTGATTGAAGATCTTGGTTTAGATATTGAAATTTTCTTGCAAGCTATTGAAATACAACCATTGATCACAACTCTTGTTATCCCTTATAGACAAGAATCAAAGTTCTGGCCAATACTCGTTGATTTCATGGGTAAAAACTCAACAATTCGAAGAATAATGATTCATGAGAGCTATGATATTTCTGGTTTTAAAGCATTGTGCTCATCAATCTCGAAGAATTTTTCCTCTTCTTTGTATTATATTGATTTTACTGAATCGCAAATTGATGATTCGACAATTTCTTCAATTAACAGCTTAGTTTCTCAGCATCCCATATCTAGGCTGACTATAACAAAGTGCTCAATAAGAAAATCCGAAAATTCTTTAATGAATTTAATGATTAAATGCGGTTCAGTTGGGCAATTGCTTGGCATATCATTCACATCCATGAATTTATCAACTCATCTTAACCTTGTTAATGCTTGTTTAAATTTATCCCATGTTTATCTTAAAGGATGTGGAATCCAAATATCTGACGTTTTAGACTTTTTATCACTGCATACAGTTGCTAATAGACTTTCCCTGATTGATTTAACCCACAATAGATGCACTGAACCAATGAGGACGAAACTTAGGATGCCTGTTGCCCTATCAAAATTGATTGTGGATGATGTTATATGGAATTATCACAACTTGCTTTCAATATTTACTGCTTCTGTGAATGCTTGTCAATCATTTACATTATCTGTAGCCAGAGCATCACTTGATAAAGTTGGATGGGATAAGTTTTTTGATTCTGTGGAATCTCTTCCTGCTCCATGCCTTGAGGGGCTTATATGGAGAGAGAATCCGATCCCTCCAAAGTTTTGTTCTTTTTTAGCAAAATGTCCTGTTTTAGCTTATTTAAGCTTGGCTGGATGTTCTGATTTATCCGAAGCCACTGTTTGGAAGACTTTGGAAGCTCAAAAACGGATTCAAATCTTGGATATTCATGGAATGCACAAATATAAACTTGGAGCAACAGGACTATCATTACTGAATCATCTCAAACGTAATAAAACCTTGAGAAGAATTGATATATCAAGAAACAAAATTGGTCCTCAGGGATACTCAAAACTCATTGAGTTTATAGCAACTTCCCCAACAATTAAAGCCATTTTATTAGATGGGAACAATTTATCTGAAATCTCTATATATGAGAGTCTAGTTTCCACTCTACAAGCAAAAGGATCATCAATCACCGTTAAACTTCCAAGGGAGGATTTACAAGCACTTCGTCAATCAGGAGATTTATCCGAAAGTAGATTTCTTGCAACTAAAGGCCTGTTTCGTAAACCGAGACCGATCCCCAAAGAGATTCCTGGTTCCGAAGAATGGACCAAACTCATAATACAACAATATGATGAACTTGAGATAATTGATGATCCGATTGAACTCTCTGAAAATGAAGATTCTGAAGAAGATGTCAAAGATATTGCACAAGAAGAAAATACAGACAGATCACCATTATCAGAAATTGTCCCGAATGAGATGGATAATGAACTTTTAAAGGAAGAAAGGAGGAGATATACATGTCGATGGGAAATGGATTTTGTAGATGTACCATCCATTGATAATACAAGTATAATTGAATCATATTCTAATACATACAATCTGGAAGTACTGTGTATGAAACTACAATCAACTTAATTATGTAAAAAACACTTTATTACTTCGATAACCATGGATGCTGGCATGCTTCATCAATAGTATACCTGGTTTTTGGATCCTTGTCTAATAGATGGGAAAACAAATCTTGAAGTTCTTCAGATATAATGACATCTTCAGGATAGTAAACAGGATCATCAAGTATCTTTTGGGAAATTTGAAAGAACTGTGCAAATAGGGCGCCTTCATCATCAGAATCGAAAAACGGAAGTTTCCCGAATATCATCACATACAACATCATCCCAAAAGCCCAAACATCTGCCGGCTTTCCTAAATATGGCTCACCCATGCATTCTTCTGGAGAGTAAAATGCAGGGGTACCATCGGTATCTTCAAGCGGCTGATCCGGGTCTTCCAGTTCAATAGATACAGAAAAATCTGCAATTCTAATCCCTCCATTGTTAAATAGGAGGACATTATCTGGTTTCAAATCACGATGAATGATATTATGTGAATGCAAATACTGCAAACCTTTCGCAATCTCGCAAAAGATCCTTTGGCACTCTGTTTCTTCAAGCCTATCAGATTTCCATGCTTTTTTAGATAATGGGCCTTTGTCAGCAAATGGAATAACAATAACCAATGAATTAGTACACTCGTCGTCTAAAATCTCAACAAGAGGAATTACATTGGGATGATTAAGAATCGACATAATCTGAATTTCTCGAATAACTCGGTGAATAGGCTGTTCAGAATCGCCAATTGTTGTTCGAAATAGAAAAGATTTGTCGTAAACCTTGGCCGCAAACTGCTGCTCGTTAGTAACATGAGTTACAAGAAAAACATCGGAAGATGACCCATGTCCGATATGCTGCAAAAATTTATACTCGAATATCTGAGGCTTTTCTTGCGGGTTAAAAAAACTGGGAGCATTGGCTATGCCAGCGGCCTCAAATGTTAAATTGGCTAGACTCGTCGTAGACAGCAAAAACGAATCCTGCATGTTGGACAGGTTAATGCTGGAATGCTCGGATATATCTTGAATGTCAGTGGGCGTATTAAGATTAGGCTGTCCATCGGATCCTTTGATTTGTGAGGAGCTTTGTCTCTTGATTGGAGTTGAGATATCACAACCCATTTGAACGATTATTTTCTTAGTGAAAATTTTCTTACTCACTGAATTTTGAAGTTGAAATAACGTATTTTCAAAAAGGCGGTTGTATAGAAAAATTGAATAATTTATACATTTATTTTCTTAAGAGAAGGAATTGGCCTTATAATCTTTTGTTTTGGGGGTGTATACAGGGTGTCCAAAATATCGTCGGGCTCATCTTTTGGAGGTTCTTTCATTGATACAGAACGGTAGAGTTCATTTGACTCGCAATTCACTTGCAATTCATTTGATATAGGTTCTAGGAAACTGTTGGATCTTGTAGTTCTGATGATTTTTTGGTTCATTCCCTTGAGGTTGTCGATTGATGTTGAGTGGAAGTTTTCGGCTTTTGGAAACTCCTCCTCTATTGATTCTGTTTGCTCTGCGATTCTAATGTCTTCATATATGTCAGCGTCTCCCTTTTTGGCCTGAGCGGTGAATTCTTTCTCTGAGAAATAATCTTTGAGCGACTTGAATTTGTCATCTGGGGAAAACGGCGGTGGGAGATTTATCAGATTTTCCCAGTCTACTCCTTTGAACCATGGGTGATCCATGATCTCTTGAATGTTTTTATGGCCCATGCGCTTTTCAGGGTCCGAAACGAGGAGTTTTGAAATGAAATCAAGCAACTCTGGTGAGAAATTCTTAGCTTCTGGTGGAAATTCGAATTTTCCAGTTATAATATTAGCGAAAACTTCCTGGCCAGTGCTACCAGTAAATGGGGTTGTTGAAAAAATCATCTCATAAACAATAACACCCAATGACCAATAGTCTATAGAATAAGAGTCGGCATGATCCATGATTGTTTCGGGAGAAACATAGTGTGGGGTACCGTAAAACTTACTGATAGTTGTTGTTTCTTTGGACAAAATCTCACGATCAAGGAATCCTGCCTTTGAGAGCCCGAAATCAGCCAATTTAATGTGGCCGTTTTCTGAAACAAGAATGTTATCTGGTTTTAGATCTCTATGGATAATACCCTTTTCCCTCAAATATTTTAGTGCCATAACAATTTCAGCAGTATAAAATCTAACAGGCTCTTCAGGAAGGCTGAAAAGTTTGTCTAAAATGGAATAAAGGTCACCACCTGGTAGTAATTCCATAACAATATAATAGTTATGAAATCCAGTAAAGGAAAAATAAAACTTCACCACATATGGATTTGAGAAACTAAGAAGAAGATCTTTCTCCGTGAGAAGCATATTAATTTGATTCTTATTCTGGAGTGTAGACTTTGAAACGGCTTTAATAGCGTATCTATCTCTCGTGTTTTTCTTAATTGCATAATACACACGTGCATAAGCACCGGATGAAATTCTTTCTACAAGTTCAAAATCTGAGATTTTGACATCATTTGTACTTTTAGATGTTGGTTCTGTCAATGTATAACCACGAGCAGAATTTGCTTCGCTATACCTAATATGTGCTTCCTTTTTATCGGTTACCAATGTTCTTGCACGTGATAAAAACTCAGAATGAGGGCTAATATCGGGTGAAATGGAAATCATGGATAATGCTTCGCAATATACAGAGAGTGCATCAAGGGAGTCAACCTTTGAAACTGATTCAAGTATAAACCCAACATGTAGAATAGGCAAAGAAGCATTTGTTGCAAAAGAAGCCTCTCCGGGCCATGGATGAGACAGAGCTTTGCTAATTATTGATTTTTGGAGCTTTCCAATTCTTTCATCTGTCGTTAAAATATTGGACTGCTCATGAAACATAATTGCACAGCTATTTGAATGCTGCTCAAGTAAATCAAGAGGTACATATTCTTCACAAATCCTGCATAACACCAGAATAGAGTTTTCTGGAATACTTTGGATATTGTTAGAAGAAAGGCTATCGGATGATAAACTACACTTCAATGGCTCCTGGGAGCTATTAGGAGCAAGTATATGGGCCTTTAAATAGCTCATTAATCTGCAAACTTTCAACGTGAACAACAATAAAGATATGATAAGTTCGAGAACAGTTGGATGAATTGGGTTTTTCGAAACAAGAAGCGCTTTTAAATCATTCTTGGAATTCTCAGCGCAATGAAAAATCACGCCAAAATTATATCCCAAAAAAGACTCAGCTAAAAAATGTAAATAATCGATTTTTTGATTATCCTCACGAGATAAACCACTTCCGACCCCTTTAATCGATTCAGAAATGCCCTCAAGCTCGGTTCGCAAAGAACACAATGATTTGTACACTTGAGAATATGTATTAGAATCAAAAGGCAAAAAATTCTCATAATCTCGAGTATGAACTTGATCGTCATCAATATCAGAGATAGACTCGGCCAGAAGACTTGTCTCCAAACTCATCAATGAACTATTTATGTTTATCAATAAATTCAATTGTGTTTCCAAGTTTCCTTTCAAAATCCACCTGAACTTGTTCACAAAAAGTCGTTACGTGTCCTGAGAATTTATTTTATCGACGTATTTTTATACCAAATAATCGTTATGCAGCACCGCCCTAAGACACCTGGGTTGGGTCGATATTTGAGCATGACTAATCGCCCTCAAAGCCGCTCCAGTGCTGAGAGGGATTTGATGAGCAGAAGTTTGTATGAAGAACGCACTTTCGATTTACTTTCTTCGATAATTTCTGATATTGAGACTCTTGTAGATAAGAAAAACAGCGATTTTGATCTTACAAAAGAAAAACTAGCCGATTTGGTTTCTCAATCTCAGTATCATTCCAAAATTGTGAAAGATATTACCAATCAAGAAGTGTCTGAAAGTATCACCATTGAAAGCATAACAAAAGACAATATAGAATCATTTCTCTTGCAAAATCCCTTGATTTTGCAAATTTTTTTGGGAGAAATTGCATTACCCAAGTTTTATCAGTTCTTTTCCTCTCTTGATCAGTCAATAACCAAAGACTTTTTATATATTTCCAATTCTCAGCTAAATCGTATCGCCAAATGTTTTCAATTAATGCAGGGGTTGTATGATTATGATATTATTTCCATATATGAGAGGGTTGAAGTTCTGCTAAAGAATATATTTGATTCCAAAACCAGTTATGTTTTCATTCGTTCTGCCCTCACTGGTCGCTTTTACTCTTCTTTTGATAAAGGGAAAATGCAGATAATTATAAAGGAGCCAAATTCAATGATTGAAGAAGCATCTGAATCCCAATTTGTTACCATTATAGAGGATCCAAGGAATAATTCTCATTATAATGACTCTTTAGATCCTTTATTCAATCCTAATCACTATCCAGTATTGTTAATACCAATCAAGAATAGCGCTGTATTATATATACTTTACACCAAACAGGATCATCTTAGTTTTTCTAACGAAGATGTGTATATTGCTAATTATATAGGGCAGATTTTATCTCCATTTGTTGCATATCAAGAGTATCATAGCATATATAATCCATTATTCAAATTGCAATCTCTTCATTTCAAACTAGAAATGGAATTATTAAATAAGAACACATTCTTCGAATTATTCGAGTATTTCGATAATGAACTGAAAACGGAATTGAAGTATAAGGAATACTCCCTATATATTATCGAGAATAATGAAATGCATACATATAGAGTCAATGGAAATCAATTATTCAAAAAAAAGTACCCAATATCACAACCATACGACAATGTTATTGAGATCAAAACATTTTTAATCGCTCATAATGGAGCATATTTTCCTGTGCTTTCGAAAGATAATGAAGTTTTAGCAATATTATTTCTTGTTATTCCTTTGGATGGACTGGATTCTGATTTTGTAACATCAATGTGTACAATTTTAACGCTTTGTATTCCCAGATGCTTGGAGCACTACAAAAAACTTTTGAACGAAAGCTTTATATTGTCCATATCTAAGTTTCCTTCGGAATTGTTTAGATTATCTCTCTATTACTTTGACACTAGTGATTATATTCAGTATTTGATGTCTGTGATGAAACATATTTTGAATGCGGAAATATTTGCGGTATTACAAAATGGTATAATACTGTTTACATCAGAAAATGATCCAAAACTTTTTTTTGATGTATTATCTATCAAAGATGATGTCAATGAATCGGATCCTTCAAGAGTAATAGGAGTATTTGATGAATCAATACATTCTATAATAATAAATTCAAAAAGAAATGTATCCATTATTGGATTAAATTCATTATCAGATTCGGGAGCGTTTTCTGAATACATGTATATCCCTTTAAACGCCATTAACACATTAATTCTTGCAATAACCAGAGTTGTTGATGTATTATCCATTATTAACAAATCAAGTCATGAATTTGATTTGCTTCTCAAATCACAAGAAATGTCTAAAATGTCTTCTCAGAATACAGAGCCCCTTTTGTTTGTATTTACCTCCCTGATGAGTTTTTTTAAGTGTTCAGATTTTTGTTTTTTCTTTAGGAAACCATTTAGCAAGTATTTTCATCCCGTTCTGAGCTCATCATCGGGGTTTTCTCCGATTTCTGATATTGACTATCAGTTCTTTGATAAGGAATCTCCCAGTCACTCAAAAATCAATAGCAGCTCTAATATATTTAAAGGCTATGAAGAAGCAATAAGTATGTATATATATGATTCCATAATAATGTTTTTTGGCAAAGATATAGAAATTAATGATTTAAGAATATTGTCATATCTCAAACACTATCTTGTTGTGGTACAAAATAACTATTTTATATCTAAAAATATACCATACCGAGCCGAGAAGAAAGAGATCGATTCTAAACCTAATAACTCACTTGATTTTATTCCTAGTGCTTCAAATGCCATAGATACAATATATCAAATCTTCGATTCTAATGGATTCTTTGCCATTCTTGAATGTGATTTTTCTGCATTATCTTATACAATTGAAATCATTAAAAATGATTATCTGCAAATTCCATATCATAATTGGATTCATGCTATTGATTCGATTCAATTTGTTCAAGTATGTATAGATGGAGGCATAAAATCACTCATTTCGCCAATTCAATTATTGGCATTATCTCTAGCAGCATTATGTCATGATATTGGCCATAATGGAACTCCATATGCCGAGTTTTCTACATCATCTCCATTGAGATATGTTTTTGGACGAACATCAATAATGGAGAACAATCACCTATCAAAATCAATATTAATACTTAGAAAAAGCTTGTTCTTTAACAGGATTAATGATGACCAATTCTGGGAAGTCTTTCGAGTTGTAATATTAGCAACTGACATGTTGGCTTTCAAACAAACTATTTTAACTATTTCTAATAATCCTACTGATCCTGTTAATTTGGCAATGTTAGTTATGATTTGTGCAAATTTCGCCAATGTTACTCGAACATTTGATTATTCCCAACAAGCGGTATCAAATCTCATTCAGGAGTCTAAAAGTAGTTCGCAACCATCTGAATTCATCAACAAGTTTTTCCACGAGTATGCAGATCAAGCATTTAAACTCCTTGCATATGCTGTACCAAGTCTTTCCTTTATATTGGATAGGTACCTTGGAATCAAAGAGAAATGGAAGAACTGACCTGGATTAATCGTTGTATACGTTTGATAAATATGAAAAAGGCAAACGAAAGTAACAATATTAAAGACAGAATTAATTTTGATACAGAAGCCAGCTTGTATGAAGATGTGAAAAGTTTGTCTCTTCGTGTTCAACAACAGATACCAGATGACCCATCTTTGTTTTCCCTAAAATCGCGGTTTAATTCTTCTCTACAATTTTTCTTTGATCTTTACCAGAAAAATCAAAGTCTTTTGGGAATAATTTCTGAAAAAAACGCTGTGATAATCACCAATGCAGGGAAGATATCATCTATTTTAAAAGTAATTCATGAAGATGAGCTCAAATTGAAAAAATACCGCCAAGATTATGATGAAGTTGTGTCTGTTATGAGTACTTTGAACAATTCTGAAAAACAATCTCGTGAATTATTAACAAGACTACGTAAAAATATGGCAAAGCTTTCGGAAGAAGTAAACAAGGGTTGTTTATATGTTGAGCAAGATGAGGAACCTGTTACACAAGTCAATCAAGATGTATCTAACTTAAAAGAAGAAGTGCAAAAAGGTACTGACCAAATCATTGAGTATAAAAAGCTTATTCAGACTGAAAAGGATGCCATATGCCAAATTACTGATTCAATAGCCAATATGGCTAATATGTGTGCTTCATACGAGTCAGAACTGCATTCATTAGACAATACCCTTATCAAGATTAAAAAAGAGAAACCCATGATATGTGAACAACTAAACAGCATCGAAAACAATATTACTCAGATGAAACAAGATATTTTTGATTCAGAATCTGAATGCAAAAACATATCGAATTTGATCATTAAGTCCAAATTAGAAAAATCAAGTATAGTTAAATCTCAACTTGAAGAACTAAGCCAATTAAGGAGCATAAAGCAGAAAATTCAATCAAATACACGTCATTTGAATGAATACTTGAGAAGTTCATCAGTGATAACAGACAGGATTCATAAAACTGATAATAGCGTTGAGTTGTGCTCAAATGAAATCAAAGGTCTAAATGATAAAATGGAATGGATAGATTCTCAAATTGAACAATCGAACACAGAAATGAGTGAAATTCAGGAGCTACAAAGGAACTATCAAGTTTATAAATCTGAAATGAGATCAAAAGCGAAAGAATTTAGGGAGACTGCATCATCAATATCTAGTCAATTTGTTATATCGAAAAATGAGAATCTCCGTGTTGAGAGAATGATCGAAAGTATTCAAAAAGACAAACTAATTGTGAAACAGCAGCTTAATGAAGAATCTTTAGTCACATCAGATGTATTGGAATCAATTAAATGTGTATCAAATGATAAAATGGCGGAAAAGAAGGTCGGGCAAAGCATTAAAACTACTATTAGGAATCTAGAGATTGAAATTGAAATGAAAGAAAGTGACATTGCTTCAACAGAGGCTCAATATCAATTAGCAATTGATGAGAATCAGGGACTCATTAATAAGATTAATCATGACAAAGATATCTTAGATAATATGAATCAAAAAATTCAACAACAAAATTCTCTCACTGAGGATTTACGAAATGAAAGAAACATTTTTAAGAGGAGATGGGAGAGCTTATTAAAAGAAGTAAAAGAGTTGGCAATGGTTTATGAAGATCAAGAAAAAGAATTTAATATGTTAAGCAAGAAAAAATTTCATGTTGAAAAGAAGGCTGCTCTTAAACATTTCCAAGTTCAGGACATCAGACAGCAAATACATCAGCAGAAGTTCGATATTGAAGAATTGTCTAAGCTTTTAGATCAAACAAGGCTTACAATCAATAGCCTTATATCGGAAACGCAACTATTATCTTCAATACATGGTAATGCAATGAGTGATAGGAAAGTTATTAAAAATGAACTCAGTTCTACATCGACCACAATTGAGATGATACATACCACATTAAATGATAGAACCAAAAAAGTTGAGTCATTGAAAAGTGAAATACAAACGCTGATTGCTAGAATTGAAAAAGGATATCATGTATATGAGCAAAAACAACAAGAGATCACTAAACTTGAGAAAGAGGCAAGAGTTTTAACAAGGAGTTCAAATCATTATGAAGAACAAAGGTATCAGTTATCCAAAAAAGAAGATGAGAGTTATTTCTTATTTAATCAGCTTAATCAAGAAAAGCAAAAATATGCCTCAATGGTTAAAGAAATGGGCATACCTCGTAATGTTCATAGATGGCAGCTTTTATCAACGATTGATCCAATATATTCAAAAAACCTCAAGTATTTTTCTGAAATCACATTCAAACTCGATGAATCCCATAATTTGCTTTTGAGACTTAGTAGTAAGAAGGATAAACTCCAATTTTTGTTGACTCAGATGTTTCAAGACTATGAGTCATTAGGTGGGCTAACATATGGTAGTGTATGTAATCAAATTGAGCAGTATAAAAAAGATATTTCAAGTAAGGATAATCAAATATTATCAATCAATAATCAATTGATTGAAATACAAGATAAGATCAATAATTATACGAATAAAAATAGTAATGTTAGAGAGAAGCTCTCCCAAAGAAGGGTTGTGTACTCAAATCTTAGGTGCAGGAATGCATCTTCAAAACTTTCAAGCCGGCCATCCACTCCTTCAGTTTTCATTACTGAGCAAGATAATCAGTTTTCATCTATTGGGGGCGGCTTCATTGTTAAACAAAAACGTGAGCCTGTTCCTGAGAATCCTAATACAGAGTTGATCAAAGTTGATCCTATCAATGTATCATCAAGAAGTCCAAGAAAGAAAGACCCGAGTATTATTACTCGACCAAGCACCACTCCTCATATTAGGAGAGCGAAAAACGATTCCAAACTAATCCAATAAATTGTATTGAATAATATCTAGGTTTACTTTGTTTCGATTGATTGATATAACAGTTCAATAATTGGTTTGTATTTGAACTCTAACTTCTTCCTCTTGAGTTTAAATGTTGGGGTAAGTAACTCATTATCGATTGTCCAGGGCTCAGGTTCAAGATGGATTGCTTTTATAAACATATATCCAAAAAGCTTTTTCTCCTTGGCTTTTTCGGAAAGCTGCTTCATAATTGCTGATTTTATCGATTCTGATTTGCAGGCATCAATGAATTCTGATTGTGACAATGAAGCTTTACCAAGATATTTGGCTAGAGTTATTTGATTAGGTACCACAATGGCAACTAAGCAAACCCTTGAACTATCCCCATACAAAAATGTTTGAGCAACTAATTCACATGAATCATATATTTGTGTTAACATTTCTGCAGCAACAAATTCACCTTGAGAAAGTTTAAATATGGATCCCATTCTATCAACAATAACTAGATATCCATCTTCATCCCATTTTCCAACATCTCCCGTATGTATCCATCTATGACTATCATCTGTAAAAAGCTTTTTGGTGGCTTCCACATCATGTAAATAACCTGATGATAAGCAAGGGCCGCCAATCATAATTTCTCCATAATGAGGATCCTCATATCCTTCAACAGGTTCGATCCTTATTTCAGAATTTTCCATTGGGCCTCCAACAGTCCCGCACTTGATTCTTCTTATATCAAAAGGATTTGTAGTGTTTCCAGAACCTGCCTCAGTTAATCCATAAGCAGTTCTAAGAGGAATTCCTGTAGCTACCATCATGAATTCATGAATTTTTGGATCAAGTGCTGCACCTCCAATTGCGAAATGTTCCACTTCGCCACCAAATAGGTTTTTGATTTTGTTGAATGCTAATAAATCAAAAAGAGTTGTGGGAAGAGAATGGTTAATGCAAAATCTCTTTCCATACCATGATGCCCAAAAAATTCCTTTTTTGATTGGAGATGAATTGATTTGCTGAGTAATACCCTCATAAAACCTTGTAATAACTCTTGGAACTGCTGGAATGAAAGTTGGTTTAATAATTGATAAATCTTCCCTTAATGAATTAATACCATTTGAATTAAAACCAATCAGTCCTCCTTGTCTTTGGAGAACTACAACAGCATTTCTTTCAAATACATGAGCAAGTGGCAAATAACTAATATGGCGCTGCGGGATTCCAGTGTCAATGACTTTTGCAGTACATAGAGTATTAGAAACACATGCACGATGAGAGATAACCACTCCTTTTGGATTACCAGTTGTTCCGGATGAATAACAAATGATATGAGGAGATTCTGGTTCTATTGTAGGAAATGGTGCAATGTTGGCAGATCCCAAATCAACAATATCCTTATATGAATAAACTTTGAAACTTCCATCATTTTCTGGAACAGAGTCTCCAATCACAACAATAAACCGAACATTATATGGGTTCTGCTTAAGAACATTAATAAGTTTCGAAAAGTTTTTGGCTGAAACAATAACACCTTCCATTTGCGAGTGATTTATAAGATATGAAATTGATTCCATTCCGATTGAATCATAGAGAGATACAATAATGAAACCATATAGCGAACTTGAATCAACTGTGTTCATCCAAGCAGGACAGTTTTCGGAATAAATCCCTATAATAGACCCTAATCCAATGGATAAGGTCTTAAGACCGCTTCCAAAACACTTTGAAGTATTGAAGGCTTCATGGTAAGATGTAGTCTCGAGTTCATTAAGAAACTTCCCATTAACTTGCTTTCTTACACCTAAATAAGGCCTATCCGCGTATTTTTCAAAGTTTTCTTTTGTTATATCCTGCATTGATTTGTATTTCTCAGGAGTTTGCATGAGTTGCTTTGAATAACTTGGGTGTCTCCTTATGGCAAATGGAGAATCTTGTTCTCCTTCCGCTAACACCGATACTGGCTGAGTGGGTCCAGATCCCATAAAATATGTGATGTGAAAGCCATTGAAAGAATAATGATAAAGATTGAAAACAGATTTCAAAAAAAGTTTTTATATTAATTTTTTTGTGATGATTATTTCCTTTGAATTTATCAATTTTGTTCACTTTAAAAAAGGTAAATTGAAATACCAACTGAAAAATTCAGGGCTTCATCGCGATATTACATGACCAAAAATTTCAGATCATTTTGGAATGATAAAGAATGGAATCATATCGTAATTCAAGAAGATGAGAGGTGATAGAATAATCATCAATTCCCATGTTTGGTTTATTTCTTTCAATATTTGGGTTTGAAATGTTGGGATATTATGGGAGATGAGATGTAAAAAAATAGAATCATGTTCAAAAAAATAGAAAATCAAGGAGATATATTGAAAAATGGCGCTAAAAAATAATCAATATTGGAATAAATTATGGTTTTGGGTGATCTGATACAGGATTCTTTCGAAACACTGGAATATATACTATTTAATGGGATATGTTTTTTTAAATAAGGGTATTTCTAATTTAGTTATGATTAAGTTTGGGCAAAGCTGTGAAATACATTGAAGTATTTAAACCCTTTTTTATCGAAATTATTTCAATGATTTTTTTTTGCTTTCTTTTGTTTGTGCATGATTATTATTTAGAGAAAGAGTATATTACGTTAATGGGATTGCAATTACCTAAATGCCAAAGATATGGCATTGAGTTAACTAAATTTATAGATATTTTCTCCGAAATTGAAAAAGGAGGTGCCATATTACTTGAAAATATGGGTGTTAGTTGTCGTTTATCCATTTCTCATGCTGAATTTTATAGAGTAAAATGTAAAAATATGGGCGGAGCAGTATTTATTGATTCAAATTGTGCATCTGTGATGATATCAAATTCCTGTATAATGAATTGTACATCTCATCAGTCATCATTGTATCATATTTTTTCTAAGGGAGTTGGAATCAACTGTTGTGTTTTTGGTTTTTTGGACCTCTCTTATATTAATTGTTTTGGTTATGGTATTGAATCTATTGAATTTGATGTTACTCAAGCAAATATTACAAACATTTGGATTGCTCGATCTGGGTTCATTCTATCATCTTCTTTAAAAGCTGCCTATGATTTTTGCACCTTTTCCAGAATTCAATCATTTTTAGACTATTCTATAAGAATACTGAACACCGAATGCTTGACGTTTAATAGTGTCAATGTTTTGGATTGCTTCATTAATTTTCCTGGAATGGGACAGATAATTAGAGAACATACAGATAGCATATTGTTTAATTATTGTTATTTCAAACGGAGTCCATTGTTTTGTAAAGGTTGTGAATGTTATTCGTGTTTTTTTGCGGAGGAATCTGATCCAGATATAACATGTTGTGATTGCGAATTTAATACTAATCATAGCTTTATCAGCCATCAAAGCCTTGTTTGGGTAATTCCTTCAAAATATTCATACCAAATATCTTCAGATACAAAAACAACTTTATATGAAGAGGTATTTCAATCATTCTTCGATGTTATAAATTCCGTGTTTCAAAATATCACTTCTAGCTCAAGCGGAGGATGCATTTATATGAATAGTGCCTATATTAATATGATTATTGATCAAACATTATTTCTCAATTCAAATTCTTTTTCTTCGGAATTTATGAACTATGGAGGAGCAATCTACTTTTCTTGCATGATAAGTAATTTTCTCATGATGAATTCGTGTGTCAGGAAATGTTTTTCAAATAATTGTCATATGGGTTTATTTAAAAATACCCAAATGGATTCATTCAATTTATCTCAGGTTAGCATTATTGAGTGTTCGGATCAAATTGATTCACTCAGTCCGAATTCTATCATGTTTGATTGTGGTAGCATTGTTATTAACTCATCTTTTAATAATGCTGGGTCATCATCTGGAATGTGTTCCTTAGATAGAACCCAAATCAGTTTTTCGATTTTCCATAAGAACAATGATTTGACATATAATTTCTTTTGTGGAAGAGAAACGAGATTTGAATACACAAATTTTGTTCAAAATAGAAACAAATTTTCAACATTTATGATGCAATATAGCGTAATGGATCATTGTGTCTTCTGGAGAAATATTTTTGATTCCAGTCTTTTTTGTACACCTGCCTATAACTTCCTTATTAATTGTTTATTTGATAAGGAAATATTCATTTTTTATAATTATACTAACTGCACAATCATAATTAAGCTTACTCTATATCCAAATTCTGGATTTCATAAAATGCAGTGTATATACAATCCTTCTCAATCCACTATAACTCCAAAAAATTATGCCCTATTCTTCATAATTGGAGGGATTTTGTTATTAACTTCCATTGTTCCAATAATCATGAGCTTCATTAAAAACTATAGAACTCTTATTCTGATTGAAAAACAGCGAGAAAATGTTATTATTGATTTTGGGTGATTCTGAAACGTGCGACGATTATGATGTAAATTAAAAATCTAATGAACAATAAGATAGAAAATAAACACCCAATTTTAGATATTCTTAAGAAGAACCATGAAAAAGAACCTATTGATATTGCTAAAATTCAAAATGTAGCTAGATGCGGTTTGTATGATGTTCAAGATGTTGAAAGAGCTTATACATGGTTAATTCTTACAAGATCTTTCCCGAAGTATTATCATGAGTGGCCATCATATTCCAAAGAAATTGTTGAGGCATATAGGCATATTCTTAAAAAAACGGAAGGTCTTGATGGATATGCTTTCAAACAGATTCCCTCAAACGAAGATATTGAAGACTTTGGACTAATTCATAATGATCAAATGGCCATTATTCATGGCGATATAATCAGATCCACTCATAGAATTTATTGGTTGCCAATAATAGAAAGAAATCCAGATGTTTCATGTGATCCTTTGTGTTTGTATCACGAGCATCTGAGAAGAATGGAGCGAGTTTTATATATTTTTTCTTTGCAAAAGAATCTTGGATATATTCAAGGTTATTCTGAACTTGCCTTTCCATTCTATTATGTATTTTTGTGTGGTTTTGCGAAAGGTAAGCATATGTCTGATGATGATAGTAGACTTCTCAGTGAAGATGATCTTGATCTTGTTGAAGCTTTAACTTTTCACTCACTTAACAATCTCGTTGCAGGGACACAGCTCAGAGATATGTACAAGATGGATAAATATGCAGGAGTTGAAGGTTTGACACGCTTATTCTTACTTTTAGTAAGGAAACATGTTCCTGTTGTCGCTGATGCAATTGATCAATATTCAATTCACCCATTTTTTTCAATGAAATGGTTTTCTATAATGTTTGGCCAAAATGCCGATCTTCCAACACTATGCACATTGTGGGATGTTATTTTCTCCAATTTTGATAATCTACTCCAGTTTTTATTTTATATTGGAGTGGCTGCAATTAAACAAATTGGTGATATCCCTGAAGTTCATGACAGAGTTCTTTTTTTGAGTCTTCTTCAGAACCCCAGACTTGATACAAATCTTAAAGAAATTGTCAATGAGGCACAGAGACTGTATGATGAAGATATGATGGATCAGGAAAAGAAGAAAAAACATATGTGAGTAAACATGAATACGATTAAATAACAAAATGATTCAGGTCTTTCCTAATAATGAACAGAAACCAATTACTTTAGACAAAAAAGAAATGTCGCACATAAACTGCTTAGAAACGTATCCCAAAATTATTTCTCATAATAATGATTATTTCGCATTAACATCATATCTTTTTGTATTGAACCAAGATTCGGAAGAATGGAAATCTATTATCATTCCATTTTCTGATTCTATTAAAGGGTCTTCATTGTCTTCAACACCTTATGGTGTTGTTGTTTTTGGTGGGCAGAATGGGCACCAATTCCAATCAAAAATGTATATATATAGCAACAAAACTTTTAGGGAGTTTTCTCATGATATTTCTGCTCGATCTTTTCACTCTTCTCTCTGGATTCCTTCTGTTTCGAGGTTATTAATCACAGGGGGTATGAATCAATCAATTAAATCCGACTTCATTCTCTTAGATTTATCTTCTGGACAATCTAAAAGTATTATTTTAAAGAAAGAACTTTTCCTTGCATTCCATACTGTTTCCATAATTGATGATAATAGGGTTTGTATATTTGGTGGAATTAACAAGGAAAAAAAGGCGATATCAACCATTCACATTGTTAATTTAAACACTGGAGATGTAGAAACGTTAAATACAATGGGCTTTCCATACTGTAGGGCTGGACATAATATGTTTTATTTTCATGGGAATTTAATTGTGTCTGGTGGTTTTGATAACAAAGGTAGGCAGAAAGAACCAGCTTTATATAATTTTTCCAATAATATTTGGTTATCCATCAATTTCTCTCCAATTGCTCCCTCATCTGGTTTTATTCTTCCTTCTTCAAATGGATTTGTATTCTTTAATGAATCCATGAACACAAAAATTACACTCCCTATTGGTAATAATCCGGATCCAATAGTTAATGACAATGACCCAAGAGTTTATGATTTTTTAGAAGCAGTGATTGATGGGAATTTGGAGCATAATCCATATCAGCAGCATGTTCATCAGCATTGTATCAAAGTTGACCAGAATGCCAAAGTTTATAGTCCTCTTTTAGAGTCAAAATACTCATCCTCGCCTGATTTGCTTACCTTACACAAGAAAAGATTAAATATTCTTGAGTCTCTTCCAAAACTTTATGAACAGTTTTCTATTTCTTCGTTTAAGAATAAAGCTTATTCAATGCCGCAAAAAGCGAAACAGATTGAAACAGTCCCTGTGAAAGGGCTATTATCTCAAATGGAGGAGTTTCAAACCCAATTAATATCATTGGAAACTGAATCTAATAACTATTCTACGAAAATAAGGGATCTTGCTAAGAAAATCAAGAATAATCTTACACCTCATGAATCTCCTGATTTCTTTGATTCATCGCTCCTTAAATCTAGATGTGATATGATTCATAAAGAAAACGAATTCTTCGACCAATCATTATATCTTAGCAAAAAGAACGTCACTTCTCCTGTTAATTCACAATTTTTAATGGATATCATTGAGCAAGCTGATAAAATGGGTCAGTCAATATCAGAAATAAATCAAAAATGTGCGGTATTAAAAGCGGAGTTTCTAGAGTCAGAAGTTTTGCTTGTAGATCACCACAGAAAAATGACTCAAACTAATATTCCCAAAGCATCATTAGACCAATATTGGAGCTTCCTTAATATCAGAACAATTTCAGTCGAATATGCCAAATCTTCTTTTGAGTTTTTCTCACTTCTCTCTGAATTGAAATCTGATAAAACAATGGCGTTTAATCTGCCTACAATTCTTTCAAATATATTGTCAGCTTATCGTAAAATGGTGTCCTTACATAATGAGGTTCTTGGCCAACTTTCTCTCTCTGAATCAAAACTACAGATTTCCGAAATTTCAAAACTGACAACTGTTTCAGATGATAATTACGATATTTCCACATTTCCTTTTATGGATGATTTGTCTAACCCCCTACCAATACACTGAATTTGAATTATTCAAAAAGCCGATTCATTTTTCTGATAAATCTTTTGAAATATATTGTTTTTTCAATAGTTTCTATTAATTATCTTCGAGCATGGCAAAACCGTTCATTGGTCGTTTTGACATTCTTCTCAAAAAGTAATTAAAGCGTATTCAAAGTTTCTAATTCTCTTCTCAATTTTATGGTTCTTTTCAATTTTGAATTATTATTAGAAAATGAGGATTAACTGATCTAAGGAAGTGATAATTTTTTGTTTTTTTTCCGTTTATCGATATATGAATGCATGAAAAAAGTGATTTGAAACTTTTAAGTCTTGTTTGGGCTATTTTATTTGTGGAAAGACCCAGTGTTTCCCAATTGGATAACGTTTAAATGATATTCATATCAATATCAGCGCCAATTGATAATAATGCGAATATTTTGCGAAATAATAGCTATTTTTTAAGATAATAATTGATGGATGAATAATGAACAAATGGTTTCGTATAACTTGTCAAAACACATTAAATAATGCTCTAATTAATCAAGATCCAATGCAATTTTTAATAAATAAATCATTATTTATTATTCAAAACGTAGAATAATCTCAAAAATGGTGGTTACGGAGTCAATACAAGTGATTTTTAAACCCATTGATCTTGAATTACCTTTTCAGTATAATGTTACTGATTCTGATATTATTTAATATACTAATATAAAAAACACAAAGCCAGCGGGCTTTTTCTTTCCGAATTCAATGTTTTTGGGGCTCTTTTATTGTGCTTCCCCTCTTTACAATATCAAATTCACCTGGTATGTGGTTGTTTCCTATTGATATCAAACACGTATCATTCTCAACTGGAAGAGGTGCTTTTTGACTATTCTCTTGTATGCTATTTATGTTTCCGCCTTGATTTATAACTGCGAAATTGTGGTCTAAAGGATTAATTGTGACAGGAGACCAAAATTGGTTATGGTATATCATCTGTTGATCATAGAATAGCTTTTCCCGTAAAAAATATGCTTTCCTACCACCTTTTCTGATTCTTTTTGGCTTTGAACCAGTGGTATCAATTCTGTTTTGATACAGAATATTCCTGGTTGGAGTTTCATCCTGTGGATTCTGTTTACTATTTTCCTCGTAATTAGAACTCTCAGAAGATGATGTATCATCCTCATCTTCTTTGTTCTTCCCAGCCTGGAATGGTGGGTTGCGGGAGGATCGCATGCTGCTTTAGCTACAAAATAATCTTATCAATTAATCAAATTGAGGATTTTTGATTAGAATTTTGTGTGAAAACGGTTATATTGTGAATTCAACGTTTAAATAAGGTATTTAAAATATTACCATTTATTTGATAAGGGGTGATTTTAGCATTGACCATAAAATGTGCAGATTTCAAACGCATGTAGGCTGCCAGTTATGAACTCCATTGTCCTGGCAACAACTTCATCAGTAAAAACTCCACATCTTTCTTTGTACAAATCGAGCTTCTTGCATTCCTGGCGGAAGATTTCACTCACTTGATCATTTGTCCTACCTGGACCATGTTCGAGAGCAAAACTAACAATAACTTCGCAAATATTGCAATCAATAATACCCAGTGGAGTAGGTTTAATTACCTTATCCTTGTTAAACTTCGCAAAAGCGCTATCGAGCTTATGAATCCTAACCATTGACTTATTCTGACAAATTGGCTTGCACGCTCTTGGTGATTCATCCATAACCACCTGGAACCAATCTTTAACAATAACTTGGCAAGCAGCACGAGAATAATTATTTAACACATTGCACTCTTGTAACAAAATATCTTGAATCTGTGATTCTTTATATCCCTTCCTTTTCAACGATCTGGATTGCATATTCAAAGTACCACATATTCCACAAGGAATAGGACCGTCATGAAACTGTTTAACAGGGTTCCTGGCTAATAACAGGGCAACAATATGTAACATTATATTTACGGTTTATCTACAGTTCAATAATCGGCTTTACTAATCGTTCAACGATAGGAAGCAAAAAATGAGGGATGAAGATGTTGCTCATTATTTAATTGAGCAAGGGTATCATTTGACTGCCTTAGAATTGTTCACAGAGATATTTGAAAGAAAGGGTGTTGCTATAGAAGAACTGTCCGACTTTTTTGAGGATTCTGCAAATTTTCTGATGTTTGAAGATATGAGAAGTGTTTCCGAGATTTCATCATCCATAAGTGAATCTAATAATGTAAGTAACGATGCCATTAGAATCAAAGATGATCGAATTGCAGTTTTAGAACATGAAATCAAAGTATTAAGTGATAAATTGGATGAAGCAGAGCATGAAATTGAGAATAGCAAGAATATCGTGCTTTTACAAAGTCCTCCGACAAATTTTAGTGGCCCCGCTGATGATAGCGAGGACCTTGTTCTTAACTCGTTGATACAAAAGTACTTACAAACAAGAGGTTATAAATTGTCTTCTCTTGCATTTGGAAATGAAACATCAAGCTCAAAGCAAGCAGATCGTGTCAAGATTCCCCAAGATGTTGATATTGTTCACCTTCTTAGATCGTTTTTATTTGTTCAAAACTCTCCCCAATTAACAGAAGAGGTAGAAAAGCTTCGAATGGAAAAAAATCAGACAAAAACGGTAATTTCACAATTGACAATGGATTTAGAACATGCAAAAAAGCAAATAGCTGAAATGACTGAAGCTTTGAATAGAAAATCGAATGAACAAGAAAGTATTAACTCCAACATTGTTCAAACGCTTAAAGTGGAACCTCCATCAGTTGCTCTTCTCGATTCACTCTTTAAAGATCTACCATCCCTTGTGAATGCAATTAATGTTGATAATAGAGGGAAATTGATCAGAACTATAAAAACGATTATTCATTATCATCCTGAGAGATCTGTCCGGATTGAGTGTTATGCTACATTATTTTCTCTATATGATAATCCGAATTCTAATCAAATAACTGAAATTATTAGTTCTCTTCTCTCTTCAAAGCCGGATTCACTAAAGATAGAAACAGAGATTTTGCCAATTGTTACTCAGTTTTTAGGCTCCTCGAAAATTGGAATGCTCCTATTAGTTTCGGCTTTTGTATCAGCATTTGCACCATGGTGTTCTATTGAATTAAGATCTTCATTTTTGCTCTCTATCATTAAGCAATTAAGCGAGCATAATAACCCATCAGTTAGAGCAGCAGCTTCTGTTGATGGAGCAAAGCTTATTAAAACATTTGATGTTTCATCAAATGACAAAGTCCAAGATCTTATGGATCTGTGCAAAGCTTTGGTTTTTGATAGTGATCCACAAGTGCAATCAACTGCTCTTAATGACTATGTGATTGCTTTGCTTGAGTATACATTGTCTTTGCATATTGTTGGATCAACTTTCTTTGAATATTGGCTCAAGCTATCATTTTCTTTTGGTCTTACAGGATCATCATCATTAGCTGCAATTAGATTCAAAGCATGTATGAAAGTTTTAGAATCGGGGCTATTGTTTTTGGTTCCTACATCTCCAAAAAGTGGTCAACAGTTGATTCCAAATGATTCTTCAACAGTATCAAATGATGTTGTTGTTCCTATCAATAAGGATGAATACAATTGGATTCAGACACATTTGATACCACAAATTCCAAAATTTGCATCTTTGTTATTTGTTCAGATTGGAATTAAAAAAGAGGCTGATAGATTTGTTGCTCAATTTTGTAAACAAATCGGCCAACAACTTTGCAATGAGAGTGTTCTTCCATTGTTGCTAAAAATAATTGAAGAAAAAGAAGGCGATACAAAGCTTCAGGCTCTTTCTTTAACCATTTCTGCAATAATACCATACTGTGGAGATGAAGTATTTATGTCGAATTCTAGGAATTTTGTGAATTATGCTACTAATGAAATTCGTGGACTTAAAACCCGTGATATACAAGATTTTATTGCTCCCGCTTTCTCTTTGATTACTTCAAGGGATGCTAAATTACGCACAATTGTGTTTAAACTTATTGAAGAACTGGCAAAGGGAACAAGAGCAAGCATTAGAATGGTTGCTTTAACTATACTTTCTGAGATTCTTCCGACTTTAGAACAAAATGAAATTGCTTCCAACTCCCTGATTATTGTCTCTCGGCTCGCTTCAGATCCAGATGAGACTCTATTACTTGAAGTAATCAATTGTGTTGGATCTATTGCCAGGTTTTCAACACAATTCGATGTGCTTAAAACTGTTAGGCAGCTTTTTGATGAATGGTTTAGAGGCAGGATTCCAATAAGACTTCAAGCTCTTAGAGTTTTTGCTGTAATAATTAATGATGTGGATTTGCAATTTCGTGATTCTTATATTCTGCCAAAACTGTTAGAATGCTCAAATGATACCCCCCAATGGAAAGAAATGGGCTCTAGAGAACAAGCGATGATGTTAATTCTGCATATTCTTCACTCTGTTGAAGAAATTCCAGAGTCTGTAATTAATTCATGTTGTGTTCCGTTGCTGCAATCCCTATCTTCATGTGATCTAACAGCTCAAGATCCAAAACTAATTGAACTCAAACAAAGATACAAAGCTTAGTGTTATTAAAATCATTTGATGAAATCGAACTTTTATTTTGGAAGGCTTTCTTCAATGAATCCAATGATAACATCAAGAATTTGCTTTCTCATTGGTGTCTTAAGCATAACATGAGAGCAATCCTCATAATATTGGAATGTTATGCGATTGTTTTTAGACAAATTTCTAATTAGGTAGGAATTCTCACTTGGTGAAACCAGAGTATCCTTTCCGCCTTGAAGAAATAGATATGGGATCGTATTATTCCAGTTATCACTCTGAGAGCGAACGTATTCTTGAGATTCTTTGGCACTTAGGAAAAGCTTAGGACTGATTTTTGGATAGTAAAGAGGGGATTTTGCAACATTATCAATCCATTCTTTATGCTGATCAGGGGCAAAATGATCTACACCATCTGGAATAGTAAAATCTGGGGCGATAAATCTCAAAGCTTTAAAAAGAGCAAGCTCGCAGCAACCCGGATTCCTTTGAGGGCATGAAGAAAGCCAAGGAGCTTCCGCAATAATACCACAAACGTGGGCTTCAATAATTTCTCTCTTTGTTAGAGCAAATTTAATAGTAATCAAACCACCCATTGAATGCCCATGAATTATAATTGGAGCAGACTTTCCATCCTGTGCAGCATACAAAACAACTTGTTCAACACCATTAACGTTAGTATCAATTGAGCCAGACCCCCTGATACCTGAAGACTTACCATGACCATAATGATCGCAAGCATATACAGCAGCACCAATAGAATTCATTACAGAGAAAACATCTCGATAAAAAGTGATAAAAACAGATACACCATGAACAAATACATACTTGAATTTAATATCTCCTTTTGGAACCCACTTTTGTCCTTTAAGCTTAGTGCCATCAACTTCAACCTCGAACTCCTCGCCATCATAATCAATGTTTGCAGAAATCTCTCCCAAATCCATTTTGAGAATTTGACAAAACGATTAATCTTTACATTGCGATTATATTTTACATTATCGTTTGATTCGGTTTGACGCAGGTTTTTCGCCAGGTTCATTCCGAATTGGCTTTGGTAAAGGCCTTTCCTTCACTTTGATTTTCTGTTCTGTTGGTATTATGAGAGATCCTTGTGGTGTTATAGGTAGTTCTGGTGCTGATAATGAATGATATCCGGATTTGGAATTTCTGGTAATGTGGTGTCCAAGCTGACCAAGAGAATTTGCTGCAGATATTTTGTTCATACATATTGATGGGAGGCTTTTGTTATTCTGTGAGAATGATTCTGATCGTTTTTTGATACAAAATACATTGTCTTTATCTGAGGTGAAAAACATTGCATTTTTCCTCTTAAGATACTTGAGAGGGGGGAATAAAACACTATCTCTCTGCAAGCCATTATTTGATATACATAAAACTCCCGACTGGTTTGGGATCATACCACAATAATTTGATGCAGAAAAAACAGTGATTAATCTACCACCAAATTGTATCTGCACTCCTGTTTGAACACACTCGTGTCCCCTCACCAATAAATCTATATTATTTAGATTCAAAAACTGTCTTAATGCTTCTGGTCCAAATAAATGCCCGCTGCCTCTTGATGAGGCCGAAAACATATCTGTCGATGTTGTTGGGTCAGACCAAACAGATGACTCAACAGGTTCACTCTGGTAATTGAATATTGGTCTTTGAACATCCATCAACTCTTCTATCTTATGAAAAGATGGGCCAATTCCACCATGAAGACATAGTATCTTATTGAAAACCAAAGCACCCAAAGGAATGTTAGCAAATGCCCCGATAAATGCATTTTCGACAGCTCCATCATCATAAACAGTCTTAATTTCGCTGAAAAAGCCGCAAGAATTGCATAAATCAGCAAATTCATGGTTTCCTCGAATTAAAAAAATGTTATGTGGCCAAAGCACCTTAAGAATGAATATTAATATAGTAGTCTCAAGCGAAAACTCTCCCCTATCAACTATATCACCCAAAAACAAATAGCTCCTATTAGGAGGTCTGCCAAATTTCTTTAAAATTCTAAATAAGTCTAAAATATGGCCATGAAGGTCTCCAACCACAATACAATCACTATTAATATTCAAAACCATCGATTCTCGTGTGAAATAATAGTTCACGTTCCGGCATAAAGCTAAAATTACACTTTTCGGAACAACTGGTAGGGTAAGCTTACTGAGGCCTATTTCATACTCAGCTACATCATTATTGACTAGTCCGCTATAATACTTATAAATCTCCTGGAAATTAACTGAGTCTTGTGACAACTCCATTTAAATTGAAACGGTCTTTTCAGAATATTTTATTTGGACATGTCAAAATCATAAAGAAAATTGAAACAAATCCCTTTTAATATTTCTGAAAAGCTATTATTTATTTTAGAAAATTCTGAAACACCTTTTCAATGATATTTTATTTAATAATCTGAATTTCTTCTCCTAAAAATTATTGAATCGGTCAGATGATATGGATGACTGTATAAAATGATGTTGGGATAGAGAATTACATGAAGAGAATGATGGATAATAATATCAAACTGCTTTTGGATAAAAAATCAGCTACATATCTCATGCTTTTTGTCAATATTTCTATATTCACAAATCTTGGGCTAAAAGGCCATATCTTCACTAATCTCATCTAGATTCTATCAGTAAATTTCTCGGGAGATATGTTTCCAAAAGTTGAACAATTTGGTTATAATTAGTTTGGATTGAAAAACAGCCCTATTGATGACAATTTTCCAGAGCTTTCTTTATGGTAACCGATTTATCATTGTTATTTTTCCTATTTTCCCCACTTAAATAAAGTATAATATAATCTGTTGATCAACCAGAAACCTGGTTTTTTTCACAGTTCTTACAATATGTTTTCATTCATTATGGAAAGAATTTATAAAAAAATGCTTTTTAATCTTTCTCTTTGTTCTTTTGCTAAAAACGCATATTTGGGATATCAGCCATATTTTTTATCTTCAGGGAATGTTAAAATGAATAGAATTCATTTTTCTAAATCATTTTCCAGTTTTTTTGTGGGAAGTGGTATTCAGATTCATAATGGGCAGTTTTCCTTTTTGTTAAGTACTGGGGTTATTATATCTAGCATTAGTCATTATAGGAAGCAATTTATTAGTTATTCTTCTTTTTCTCTTGAAAATGAAAACACTTTTTCTGATTGCATATTTAAAGAGATAAGTACTAACAGTGGAAATACAGCAGGTATTCTTATTTCAAACTATGTTAATGTTCTAATTCAAAGATGTGGATTTTATAAATTGTTTATAAATGCAGCAACATCAAATGGGGCTGCATTGTACACAAATCTTTGTTCTAAGCTTGTTATTAAAGAATCCTGCTTCGATTATTGTTGGGCTTCTCATGGAGCTTCATATGGGATTCACACTGACCATTATGAAATACCCACTGTTGAAATTAGGAACAGTATTGAAACACGAGTGGGCTGGGCTGGATCACAAGGTCACTCATCATATTGTGGAGGGAGAACAAGTTTTCTTTTTGACAATAATAATGGAAGTCATATCATTTCTTCTGGAAATGCTGGTGTGTTTTATTTTTTAAAGACCGAAATTAATGGACTTGGTGTTAAGTATTGTCATGCTTGTAATTCTAAAGTAACTTCATTAATATTTACATGGACTGGGAATGATATGAAACTAGATCACTTCGTATTCGAAAACTGCTCAGTATCTTCATGGTTTAGGATTGAATCAAATCGTATTTCTATGTACACATGCTGCTTTTTCAAAATATCTCCAAAAACCAGTCTTGTTAATCAAAACTCTCAATGTTTATCGTTTAATGAGTGTATCTTCAGTGATGCTGAAAATGTGCTTTCGTTTGGCTCCGCCAGTAGAACTCTATGTATATTTTCCCAAATTTCTATTCCAAATCCTATTAACAGTGTTAATAACAAAAACTGTTGGGCGTTGGGAGAGCTCTCCACCAAAAGTTTTCGTGTTTTTGCTAACTCCCTTAACTTATATGTTTTAATGCTCATATTTCAGTGATACTTACAAATAATTGGCTATTATCCAAATGAAATGCGCATTGATTTCTCCAAATGAAAAGTCATGTATATGTTTTATGATTACCCTCCTAGCATCAATGTTGTCAAGATGGAACTTATGTAGTAATTCTGTTGTATCCTCAATAATTTCACAGGGCGATTTCACAAAAACAATGATTGGGTTCTCGTTATTTACGTCTGAATTAGTATAATACTCAAGTTCTTCAATAAAATCCGATGTGAGATCCTGGTCATCGTTATCAAAATACAACAATATAACTGGAGAGCGTTCGTAATAAACTTTCCATAATGGCTTTATTTTTTCTCCCATTGGTAAAACAAGTGGAACAAGATTAATCCCTTGAATCTGAACATATTGAACAGAAAACCCAATCTGGGGAGCTTCTTGGGGAAAATTTTGTTTAATTGATTCTATAAATGGTACCATCCCAGAATTCCCATTAATAACCACAGTTTGCTTTTGCCTCGAAAAAATTCCTCCCATGAAATAAAATTTTCTCTGTGATTTTTGCACTAGAAAGAGATTCTTTTGAAATGAACTATGTTTGCTAAGTATAAGGATTTAAGATTAATCAAATAAATGAATTTTTTCCCAAACAAGAAGATGGTCATCATTATGAATCATTTGAGTTCTCAGGTGCAGTCTAACAATGATGATAACACTAAGATGTTCATATAAGACTTTGGTAGGGATGTAGCATAGAAATCATTGATATTATTACCATTCAATTGATACAAACAGCACTCAATACTCAACTGAGTTCAATTCTTCTTCTCAAGCTCGGCATAATCACTAATCGTATCATTTGTATTCTTGGGTTCTTGTCGTCGAAAAGACACTTCATATATACATAATGCAAAAATTTCAACCTGCAACACCCAGACACTTCTCTTCAATAGATTGGGAACTAATTGATAAGATTGATCCTCTTCGTGTTGTACAGAAGGGAAGTAATGAAGAATTGCGCTCTTTTATCCGCTCTTTTTGTGATTTTCGAATTTCATATGAAGATAAGAGTTTTGGCCATCCTTCATCTTGGAAATTGCTTAAACTTTTACAAATATCTATTGATTATTTAGTTGAGATTCAAGAAAAACTTGCTCAAAGTATCATTCAAAAAAATTCGACGTTAAAAAGGACCAAAAAGAAATACAAAGATATAAAAACAAATTATTTGAAGGCCTTAAATCTTGCAGAGTCTCTTCAGAGAGAAATAGATATTTGCCCAGTATGTCATAAAAAATATATGAATGCACAATTTGTTGATTCCCATGTTAAAAAGCGGCATCCAGATGTTTATTCATATTGGAAAGTGATTAGATCAAAGAATCCATCGGCTGATGATTATCTGGAAGTACTTGATAATGCAAAATCAAAGATTAAAAACCACACTAAGATTAGTATATCAAAGAGTGTGTCTTTTGATATGAAAACCCAAAGTATCCGGAATGAAAAGGCTGAGGCTAAAGGAAATAGGAACATCAGTAGCATATTTAAGTCTAATAATGATATCACATCTGGCTTGTCTTTGGAAGTTAATCATCTCGTTTCAGTTGCACCATGTTCAATAAATGAGAAGGAAGAGTCTAAAAAGATTGCTTTGTCAAAAGCCAGATCATATGTGTTTAAACAAGAATCACTTTATGATAACTCAGTTCCACTTATCGATCATATTCAGAATGAAATTAAAAACGAAATTGCCACAATTTCCAAATCAATAGCACGTAATAACAATATAGAACCTGATTCATCCAATGAAATGGTTAATTTACCTCCAAAGCATGTAAATGCTTCGAGTACCATTTCTGTAGGTAATTTGATTAAATCAAATATTCACAATATGAGTGAATCAATATCTGAAGATATTATTTCGATAGGTAACAATGAACAAGTCAATACCACAACTGTAATGGAATTACCTGAAGAGAAAAAACTACAAAATTTGTTTGAGATGGAATCTCTTTCTGTAACTGATTTAGAAAAACTTAGCAATAATTATATGAGTGATGATATTGGAGATCCCTTTGTTATGAAGAGTAGTATGTATGAATCAGTTGATGAAACCCCACAACCAATCATTACCAGTCCTAAAAAATCTGAGATATCCCCAAAAAAGGTTATCAATTTTACTAATGAAGAATTAGATCAACTCCTCCAAGAGTCAAGTGTCTTAATTGATGATAAAAAAGCTAGAGATAAAGCCAGGACGAATGAAACAAAATCCAAAACAAGAACAAAAAAGGTATTGTTAAATTTTGATCTAGAAGACTATTAGACAAGATAGATACTGCTTTTATGGCTTAACTGTGGTGGTGAATACATTCTGGATACGGGTGAGATAGAAAGATATTGGGAGGATGGTACCTAAAAAAAGACCCATCACAACATCATCAGTATGGTGTCTGTGTTCAGTAATTCTCGTACATCCTATTA